>Ga0153946_1000075_pt1 | contig 34155 bp, 35 predicted proteins | sample TSNJ030MetaG_FD_104751 | JGI IMG/M metagenome (GOLD analysis project Ga0153946, IMG submission 104751) | Attine ant fungus gardens microbial communities from New Jersey, USA - TSNJ030 MetaG | ecosystem: Host-associated > Fungi > Mycelium > Unclassified | place: USA: New Jersey, Wharton State... | reverse complement strand
GTTTCTATGTCACTACTTTTGCTTGGAAGGAAACAGACAAGCAGCTCAAGCAAGATCCAGAAGCCAATCTAGGTTATCAGTATTTTATTTCGTGGTATATTGGTCAGATATCAGACGACGCTGTACGTTCATCTCGTCGTTATCTCATATTGCCTCTTTCAATTATTAAATCTAGGTGCCGGAAAAGGGGACTGGGGTATCTGTGGATGAGGCAAACTACACGAGTGAATTGTTGACCTATGATGAGGCCATGAGACGGGTCTGTGGCACAGAAAAAGATGTGTTGCGGTTTGCGTGGGCGGTCTTCGTACAAACGTTGGAGGTTGAGGCTACTCTTGCTGACAAGTCTAGAGAGCGCCGATCACTTCAAGGCACGACATAAAATGTGTACAAATGTAGCGATTTGCTCAGGATGCGTGCTTGAATTAAGGCATGGGACTACAGCACTTCTGGTTTCGCATCAATTCTTGTGCTTGATTTCGGCTGATAGTCATGGACGGTGGTTTATCCGTTCAGGGCGATGGAATGATGGACAGGAACCATAATTTGTTTTTGGGGATAGAGCCAAATAACCCGGTCGAGAACCGGATTGTGATTCGGTCCTATAATGTATTTAGTCCACACGATATCCTCCATTGTAAGCGTCTTCTTCTCTCTGTGACGTCCTTTTGCAGGGAGCCATTGAGTTGTCTTGAAGCTTTTCTTCCTTGTGATTTGACTGTTTTGCTTTGCCATAGCGACACAGTGACTGCAGTGACTACACCAACGCCATCTGTGAGATGAGCCTCTCAGCTCTGACTCGCATGAGAAAACGCGTTCAGTCAACACTTGAAGAGCCAGACAATGAAGAATCGAAAAGAAAACGGCCAAGGCTTTCTTCCTTGTCCACTTCTGACCTACGGCGCTCAATCTTAGGAGATTCATTTGTTGGCACTCCGGTTCGTTGAATGGTGATACATCTTCGATGGAATCCTGGTTGTTTACAGCGTGTACAGCCTTGTAGCATTCGTCGGTCGAGCTCATTCACCTATAATGACGAAGCAGAGCGTAGTATTCATCTTCCACGTGCAATCAGCAGCACTGCGATATTCAGCCTACCAACTTCTCCAAGTCGAGCCTCGAGTCCAATGGTATTTAGTGATCGTGGCTCAGCATTCATTGACCAAGGAGGTTTGGCACTAATGCGCAGTGTGTCTGTGTCCTCAATACGTTCAGCGACGCCACCAACATACCCCACATTTCCGGATACTTCAGCTAAATACCATTTGAGGAATACCAAAATTACGATTGACTATAGTGGTCCAGCTGATGTTACAGCGACGACTGAAGCCCCTGCAGCGCCAGGGAGCATAGCGCCACATTTCCTGAGCTGTTCGTCAGCAAATGTGTTATTCTTCTGCCGCGGAAATCGAGTCCATTTTAGAAATATCGGTACTGGGAGTGGGGCAGAAGATATTGGACAACTTTGCAAGCTTCGGGAGGATAGGGGTGATTTGAGAGTAATCGAGTGTGCGGGGAGTGACATGCCTCATATTGTGGCGTTGGGCACAACCAAAGGGTTTGTACAGATATGGGATGTGAAGGCCAAAAAGATGGCCATGAGCTGGAGCACAAAAGGGGTCTCCATCATGAAATGGAACAACGCAGTATTGACTGTTGGAGGATTGAAAGGGACGATTCGTCACTATGATACCCGAGTGGAGCCTATATCCAAGATGAAGGACTTGGCACCGAAACTTACGAGACACCAGGCGAGGATTACAAGCCTTGCATGGAACATTAATGGAAGATTTCTCGCCAGTGGAGACGAATCTGGGACAGTCTATTGCTGGGAACAGGGTAAGAAAGTACCCTTAGACGTCGGAGAGTTTGTGCAGAGGCGTAAGAAAATGCAACACTCCAGTGCAGTTTCTGTATGTCGTTGCTATGAAATACGGAATCAAATGCTGATCGAGACAATTATATAGGCGGTAGGTTGGTGTCCGTGGCAGCCTAAAATGCTTGCTTCAGCAGAGCGTAAGGGTATCCTACGGCTTTGGAATATCGAACCTAGCAACCCCATGGCAAATGAGCTGGTGCCTGGAATCCTGGATCTCGGCGCTACTATTACTGGCGTACACTTTTCTCCTCACTGTAAGGAGTTCGTGACGACACATGGAGCTCCTGTGACCGATTTACCGTCATCAGAGAGTCTTCCACGCCCCAAATTTTCCTTGGCAAATTCTGTCGCCGTGCACTCCTTTCCTTCCTTGCGTCATGTCAACACCGTTCCCGTGCTGAACAAGGCAATCCGCAACTGCGTCTTGAATGCTCAAGGTACAAAAATGATTCTGGAGGTACCAGATGAGAATAAACTCGGAATTTGCGACATCTGGTCAAAAAGGAAAGAGCTCAGACGGCATTGGAGTTTCTTGGATTCTGCTTTACGATGAGTTTTGACTTTATTATGACGATGGATGACGATGGATGACCGCATTACACATTTTCGATTTAAAGTATAGCACACTTATTTTTGTAGTTTTATGAGTGGGTGCATTCAATCTTGCGAAAAAAAAAAGCAATACAATGAAATGTAGGGATTCCCAACGAGGAGTATGTATAGAGATCTCGAAGGCAATAAGCATGCACGAAATGGGGCAAGTGATTGTTTGTGAGGTAACAAAATTGAGATCGAGTCTTGAACTGGTCAATGTGGACTGATAATTTCTAACGTAAACACAACTTGTTTTACAACATAACATGTATTTTTAACCCACTCTAAACCTTCAACACTTGATGGGAGCACTCAACCTCTTTTTACCATTGAACACTCACCAGGTTACAATAGATTATCTGTGATCATCTGTGGAAACATATTCCAATGCCAAATAATATATGAAATTTCGAAACAAAACAGTCCATTATCCGAGACCAGTATCAGTCTGGGCTATTACTTCAGATACGTGTACATTTTCTAACATCTGACAGCCTAACACACGGCACACTTGGTGATATTTTCCCTTTTCCTGTAATTGTTAAGAAAGCTATGATGGGGAGTGTGACTGCTGTACGAGAATGACATTCAATAACCATGAATATACTGGGGGATGTTAAGAATCAAGATAAATGTTAGTTAAATACTAGATAAAACAGATATCCATGGGTAAAGATTTCGGATCATTGAATCAACACCGCTATTATACAGATTAACAAAGACAACAACAAGAAGATACGTCGGCCTCAGTTGTGCCCAATTTGCTCTCGCTTGGTTGCAATTTAGGTGAAATGATTGTCTTACGAAATAGAGTCTACAAGCGCCCTGTCTGGCGCTGCCTACTGGCCAAAAAACGTGCCAATATAAGACAAGCGGTCCCTGCAAGGACCACCACCTTTGATTACGATATCAGTAATTTGGATATTTAAACAGCAACGAAAAACATACTCCTCCAAATATGATTGCATGAGACCACAAGTACTTCTGAGGACGAAGAAGTGCTCCAGTGATGGGATATCCGGTAAGTAGAGCAAAAGAAACCATAAACATGGCAATGCCAATCCTTGATCTGTCCAACACCGATTTTCAACATGTCTGACACAGCGATGGCAAGAGATACAACTCACCCGACCTCCCCTACTGACTTTGAAAAACCTGCCATCAAGGCTGCAAGTAGTGAAGTGACTAACCAAGTCGATTAGTCAATGATTGTTCCGCGAAGAGCTACAAAGAGAGAAGCTCACACGACCCAGAGAAAAGTCCATAAATTGCAGCAAATACAAACATGGCTGCCGGCGTCCTAACACCAAGCATGGCGAACAACAGTCCTCCTGTGATTGCAACCATAGGTATTGTCACTGTGTACTAGGCATGAGGAGACGATCAAAATAGAGAAAGAAATTGCTTGTACCATTGAAAGCACCGTATACATCAGCGGCAGCACTGGGAAAGGTTCTCCCAAAGATCGTAGCTGCATTCATCACCGTTATCTAAGATAGGGTCATGAGAATACTGGAGTGAGCCATCAACCTCACAGAGTAGAAAGCTAGCGTTTCATCGATTCCTTGTAATACCGCGAAAAGTTGCAAATAAAAATCTTGGTGTACAATGTCAGAAACCAGTTTTTAGGGTGTTGGACAGACGGACATGGGAAAAAATATCCCCAGAGTATGAGTGCAGATCTATATATTAAGACGGTCCATCATCAAACTCGGGCGGCGGAGAATACAGCGGATACGTACCCTAAAATAGCTATCATGTAGGGGATGTCTGAGAAAAGGGACTTGATAGAGGTCTGTTGTTCGTGAACAGTAGATGAGGCTTTCGGTGGATAATTTGGTCGGGCGATGATATTGGCAATGATCAAGAGACCCAAGACTATAAACGCCATGACTCTGAAAAAATCCAGAGCTTGGTCATAAACATGGGTGATACACCATACCTTACGCTCCATGCAAAACCCAGACTGCTGTTTATCAAGTGGTTCAACATGATTGGAAAGATAACACCACCAAGAGAAGAGCCTGTAATAGGTGTTCATGGGCCATGTCATGTCGGTGGAATGAATCATGCTTGACCTGCATATACAAGACCCATGACAAGTATCCGACGTCGCCTAAAGTATTGAGATGGTAGTGAGACAGCTGGAACGACGACGAGGCCCATTCCGATGCCCATTCCAATCGCCTGGGATAGGAAGACTTGATAAAATTGCTGCGTCTGTGCGAGAGACAACATGAACAACCTAAGCTCGTAGCATCGGCAGCACTCAGCAGTTATGGGTTGAAGAAGCGCACGAAAAGACGTAAAGAAGGCTCCCCAACGTCATTAAAGCCCTGTAATGGCCAGCATCGTGAAGTCTTCCAGCAGGGAATCCCACTGCAAAATTCAGAAAAAGCTGAGTGGAACCAATCCAGCTAATGGTCGACGGGGTGTACTCATTCAGAAAGGAACGCTAGATCGTAGTGAGCAAGTGTCACCTCCACGAGCCAAAGCAATTACAGTGTAGTAGTCCTGGAACACGCCAAACGACAACACAGCCCCGAAAGTTGAGAACATTGCAAGTGCGCTGAGGCCATGTCAGTGACAACGTGAGGGTGAGTAGGAGACCACCAACACGCCGAGCACTGTTAGCCATCCGTCCAAGCCCCCTTCAGGCATGCTTGCTGTCACAGTTTGGGGTATCATTTCTTTGCTTTCAAGGCCATTGGTTGTGATGTTCTCTGCCTCAGACATTCTCAGAAATTGAGCACTGCAGTTTGTGAGAAGGAGTTGAGTGTTAAATAAAGCACTTGCTTTGCATCACAACATCACAATGATGATATGTCACTGGTAACCTAGCGAGCGTGTGAAAACTCTCGGTGATTAATTCCTCTACAGGAACAACAACTTAATACTCTGAAATCTGAACCTATTCGACCTTCTAAAGCTCCCATGACTTCGTAGGCCCTCTATACTGTATCCATCGATGCTCTCTGATGATAAATTAGTACTCCTGGACCAAATCGTGAATCTACTATTCGGACGCCGCTTCCTACAATATCAAGAAAACGGTTGAGGTCATATGCTTCAGTTACGAACTTGCATTCCATCAAACGAAGGAGAGCATCTGCAATATTTTATGATGATACAAAAGAGAATGCAAGAGTTTCATGTAATAGTATGAGGCAGACGGACTCTCCAGTACGGTGCCACCACAGCGTGCCGACTATTCCTTATTTTCTTTGTTTTACAGCTCGACAGATTCATTCCCAGTAGGCCAGAAATGAATATACCACTTCAGATTACACCACGAACAAATCGTATAAGCAAGCAATTCGGATTGCTCGGTGATCGGATCCTGAATTTTCAAGACGTTGATCAGCATGCTAACTCCCAATTCTCATCAAGTCTTATTGCGACTAATGATATTGATACGCTCTGCCTTTTGCGGAAGAATGCTTCCTCCCTCCTCTGCTTAAAGCCATCTGTGAAGACTACATCAGTGACGGAAAACTTGCTCAAGAAACAGCACTGCTCAATCATCTTAGACACTCCGAGCATCCAACACCATCCTGATGCATATCCGATTGCCTGGTCGAAACAAAATTTGATTGCGGTTTGCTGTGGTCGAGATGTGTATTATCAGAATCTGACTACAAGAACCGTTGCCCACTTATCTCGGAGTGACCTTTCGTCGAGCCCAATATGGGCAATTGAGTGGGCCGGGAGGAAGCGACAGAGTTATCTCGCCTCTGGAATGGAGGATGGATACTTGCAAATATGGGATGCAACATCATCAATGAACGTAAAGCCCCTTAACCGACCAACCTCAAAATTTTCTGGTAGTCTGGTCCAGACATATCAGATTTCTGAAAATGGAAGAGTCTCAGCTATTGCTTGGAGTGACAGCGATCTACTTGCTGTCGGAGCAAAGGATAGGAAGATTTCAATGCTCGATGTGCGAGTGGAACATGTTGCTGGTATTGTCGGATCACACAAGGACCCAGTGCTGGCAATGAGTTGGAGTGAAGATGACAATTTCTTGGCCAGTTCAGACACCAGAGGAATTGTTAACATCTGGGATAAGAGAGCAGGCAAGACACTAGCAGAATTTGGGGGCATACAAAGCTCAAAGTGGTTACATCGAGCAGCAGTCAAGGCAAGCTCTTCCTTCGCAGCCGGTTCTCATGCTGACAAAAAGCACTTATAGGCTTTATCCTGGTGCTCATGGAGCACTGACCTTCTTGCGACTGGCTCGTACTCCCCAGAGGGAAAAATTAGGATATGGAGTACATCCACGATTGCATCTGATGCACCACAACCAATACAAACCATTCCGCTCAATACTTTCGTATATTCCTTACATTGGTCACCGCATTGCAAGGAGCTTTTGAGTACTCATGGGACCTCTTTCATGCCTATCCGCTCTCGGCATGGATCATCATCAACTAATCGCAATAGAAACCAGCAAGTAAAGGCCGCATTATCACCTTTGGTCAATTCCATTACGGTTCATGATTACCCATCGGGAAAACGTTTGATGTCACTATCCAATGCACACACGAATCCCATAACACACAGCTGCCTAGGACCAGACGGGGACTGTGTGTTTACAGCGTCCCCTGGAGAAGAAACGATCAAGATGTGGGAAGTTTGGGGGAAGTGCCCCGAGTTGCCGAAGGAGCGAAGTGCCTTTGACAAGCACCTAATTCGGTGATGACATTGGTACCAGACACTTTAACCGCGAGCAGGATCTCGTTATCAACGATTGTCCTGATTCCAGTGATTACCCGAAATCACTTGATTACATGACCCCGACTATAACTACACATGTATGATGACTCGAGTCATTTGCAGAGCTAGAAAACATATCTGTGTTTCTTGTATGATGTATTTATCTACATATTGTAAATGTAGTTGTGATCGATCAAATTAATACGTTCTCACGACCTGTTCATGTTTCTCAAACACTGAGTCTTATTTTGACCTTCACGATGGCTCCAGGACGTGAGTCCCTGCCGTAGTCATACATAACCGATCTGATTGATGCCCATGTTGGACATTCAGAACCTAAGGAAGAGCCAAAGCCACAACCTATAGGGCACATGTCCATGGTCGTGTTGCTCATGATTTGCATGCTATGCATATTGTTTCTCCTTGTCCGCAGAGCCGACAGTCTCCGTCGAGTGGTCTCTCATCAGTCAGTTTCTTTGATATTTATGTCATTCAAGCCAACTTGATCTCGACTAGGCTGAAAACATTCACTCAGAGAGAGGGAAATATTAGACTTAGCGAGGATGATGGTCCGCCTGCGAGGGAATTTCTAGAAGCTGATTATGATGACGATATTGAAGGACTATCAGGAGATAACTCAGATGATGAATCACTTACTCATCATACAGGACCCAATACAAGACAGACGAACACCAGTTCGACAGGGAATGCAGGGGAAGGCCGGGTTGGAGTTCACTAGTGGTTCTCGTTACCCGGGCCAAGTGCAGGGCGGTCGTAAATATCATTCAAATTCTCGGCGACGTTGACTTAAAGACCGGATCAGGTTCTTATCTGCTGGTTTGTTTGCATTGTATTCTAGCTTCTTTGAATCGATGCACAGTACTCAAGTTACCAAGGTCGGGCGAATGACATTAGATGGGTCGGCTGTCAGGATCAGGTGAACCAGGGTTCAAGAATAGAAGTACGGTACGACGGAAAGGGCCACGAGTACGACTGAGAACGGATTTTTGTTCTCACTGCTGAATGATCGCGGAAAGCTTTGCCGTTCATCGTAGCCGAAATTGATCCTCTCTTTAGACGGTAATTGTCCCTGAAGTATTTTGCGAGATCATCCAAATAGTATAAGAAGGAAGAGATGTATCAAACAGAATCTTGACTGCTGGATAAGATGGCACTTCACGGTACTCGAGCTTTGTCTCTTCTTTTTGCGCTTCTTGCGAGCTTCGACGTTGTACACGGATCGATTGGTGCACCTTCCTGTGTCGCCTTCCAGTCCAGTAGCGACACTTTCCCTGTTATCAGTGGTCAGCAAGCTGCACCAGTCTTTGTTTCTCCTGACGATTGGCCGGGGGTGCAACGCGCAGCTGGTGATTTCGTGGCTGACATCCAAAGAGTGACTGGTGTTAAGCCTACCCTCGCTAATCTTACAATACCGGTGAACTCCACTGTACCCAAAGGATCCCTGCCTATTTTTGTTGGTACTATCGGACATTCGGCGCTCATTGATTCTATCGTCAACTCAACGGGTTTTGACGTTTCTGGCGTTCGGGGGGCATGGGAAGCCTTTGTATCTAAGGAGGTTCAGAATCCTATGCCAGATGTAGAACGAGGGTATGTCATTGCTGGCGCTGATAAGCGAGGTACAATCTACGCTCTTTACGAACACTCCCAACAATTTGGTGAGCTTTTTGCTCTTTGCGATAATCCAATACTAACGGTGTACTGATGCCGAACCAATCATCCAGGTGTATCTCCGTGGTACTGGTACATACAACTAATTCCCTGTATCGTACATTACGAGTTGCTCACGGCCTACACGTGTCACTCAGGTGGGCTGATGTTCCTACTACCAAGCATCCTGAGCTATTCTTCACTTCCGATGGATGTGCTCATGGAAGTCCAACGGTAAAGTATAGAGGTATATTCCTCAATGACGAGCAGCCATGTTTGCAGAATTGGGCTATGGAGAAATTTACAAATGGTACGGGCTCGCCCTTGCTAAATTCACCTTTCAATCATGACTTCTACACCAAGCTGTGAGTGTATTGCTTTGAGCATAATGGACATTCGAGGTTAATAGTGAAACAGTTTTGAATTACTTTTGCGTTTGAAGGCCAACTATCTATGGCCAGGTGAGTTCAAACCCTGTGGTCTGAATTTCCTACACTCATGCTTGCTACAGCCATGTGGTCAAGGTATGTGGAATTGCTCAGTGAATGAGCTATAACTGGATTTTCCATTTTTCTCAGTGCCTTTGGTATGGATGATCCACTCAACCAATTCTACGCAGACATGTATGGCATTGTGATGGGCACAAGGTACGCCCCGATCGAGCAAAACTACTTACACAACCTAAATGTCTTGTAGTCACCAGGAACCCATGATGAGGTCCACGCCAAATGAATTTAGCCTCGTCGGCAAAGGCCCATGGGACTATGTGAGCAACAAGGACAATATATACAACTTCTGGCTGGATGGTGCTCTGCGTGCGAAACCCTATGAGTCAGTCTTCACCCTTGGTATGCGTGGATTTGGCGATCGTAAGAAGTTTTAGCGCTCTTACTGGATATGGAGTTGAGTGGATTCTCTATAGTACCTTTGTCGGAGACTACGGACATTGGTCTTTTGGAAGGAGTCATCAACGACCAGACTACGATCCTGAAAACCGTCTACGGTGAAGACGTTGACGTTGCACAGATTCCGCAGATCTGGACCTTATGTGAGCTGATTCTGGACGGTCGCTTGAACCGATCACTGACAAACTTCCAGATCAAGAGGTGGAGGGATACTACGATGATGGTATGCGTGTGCCGGATTATGTCACTCTTCTATGGGCAGATGATCTCTTGGGCAACGTCCGGAGATACCCCCTTGTGTCAGAACGCAACAGGACCGGTGGCGCTGGTGTATATTATCATGTGTGTTTGTTCTACTCTTGCGTGCCTCTGTATAAGGTCATGAACAGCGATAGCTTGACTTGGTGGGAAGTGCGAGATCCTACAAGTGGATCACTGTGAGATTTTCTCTCTACTGTCTGCCATACTCTCACTAACTATAAGCCCAAAAAGACTACCCAAATTGAGAAGGTGGGTTGTCAAAGCCACTATGGGATATAAAACTAGATCAATGCCGACGATCAACCAGGTCTATGAGCAAATGTCACTTGCAGTGGACCGCGACGCAACGCGACTTTGGGTGCTTAATGTTGGGGATCTCAAGCCTTACGAGCGTGAAACTGAGTTCTTCTTGACGTACGGTTGGAATGCGACCCGCTGGAACCCAGATAACCTTGATGCCTTTGTCTTTGCTTGGGCACAACGGGAATTTGACTTAGATCCGCATCAAGCCGACGCGGTAGTAGATATAGTTGGCAACTTGACAAGGTTCAATGCAAGAAGGAAACCTGAACTTTGGGATTCGACGACATACAGCCTTACCAGCTATCGCGAGTACGTCTCTCTGTTTCTTCCTCTCTTGATATAATGGGTCATTCTGCCTCATAGAGCAGAAACATGGATTTCAGGATGGGACGCGCTCGAAAAAGCATCAACTGATCTATATTCTCAACTTGCCACCACTTTTCAGCCATCCTTTTTCCAATTGGTCCACCATCCAGTCATCGCGAGTGCAAATGTTGCTCGTCTGGTAATTTCTTTGTATTTGGACAGCAGCTGAGATGATAATCGATCTTTTGCACAAGCTCTTTAACGTCGGAATGAACAATCTACGCTCCTCACAGGCATTCGTGAGTTTAATGCCTCATCTTTCTTTCGAAGTACTTGTCACTGACTTTTTGAAAGCTTAGCACCAACGATTTTGCTGATAAAGCTGAAGAGTTATTTGAGCATGATTGGGACATGGAGAATGAATATCATACAATGCTCGATGGCATGTCTTTCAGTGTCGTGTATGAGTTCAAATGATAACTAAAAATGATGGGGGATAGGTAAATGGGACCAGTAAGCAATCCTATCTTATGATCTGAACATGTTCTCTGGCTTACATTGTAACAGCATGATGGATCAGACTCGTAAGATGTCTGTTTAGTTCTGAACGTGAGATTGATATATCTCTATTCCTAGATCTCGGCTATTATTACTGGCAGCAGCCTATGACAAACTCGTATGTTCTTGCTATCTCGTCGATCTCCATTATCCGAAGTCAAATCATCTGACAGCATGTCTGCTGTTAACCGAGTTCAAAAGCGCAAACAAGCCCTAGCTGGGTTCATGCGGATTGCTCCTGAAGGCACACGTGGGGCTTGGTAAGTATTCTGTATTGTCCCCCTAATAAAACAGATTGACTGCTTTTTAGGCCGGGAGACAACCCATCACAGTGTGCGCAAGGGTATAATTGCCCTCCTCCGACTGTGAGCCTCGAGTCCTTTTCAGTCTTGCCGAACCGTTTCGTGGATGTTGGCGCCGGGGGCCCAAGTTCCTTCGACTTCGAGGTTTCAAGTAATGCCTCTTGGGTTGAGACTTCTCCTTCATCCGGATCCATCTCACCGACCAATCCCGAGGAGAGAGTGTTCTTCAACGTTAAGGATTGGTCTAGTCTTGACAATGGTGTCAATACAGCTCGAATCACATTTACTGGAAAAGCCACAGGCCAGCCGTCTATGTCAGTCAGTGTTCTCTTGAGTGCAGCTAAGATGTCTGTCTCTGGTGATTTCCACGGCATGTCAAGAGCCTTTTTCTGTCTACATGACATTCCTGATCGTTACCCAAAGGCTTTGTTGAAGGAGACGGCTTTGTCTCAATCGAGGCAGTCCATGCGACGAGGAACACATCAGTAAACGGTATTACCTGGAAGAATCTCCCAAGATACGGGAAGACTTTATCTGCTGTGACTCCTTGGCCTCGAACAGATGAAGAATTTGATGTAGGAGAGGGGCCTACCTTGTGCGTTCGTAGGCCTTCCGAGTCGAACTTGGCTAAGCTTCACCAGGGAATACGATTTCTTCAATTTCGGGACGATCGGTGATTCAGGAAATATAACTGTAACTGTCCTTATGACACCCTCGAATAACGCCAACGGCCCTGATCATCCACTTACCATTGCTGTGGGCTTGGATTCTCAAACGCCTGTCGTACACCAGCCGATGCCTAATTCTTTGCCTGGCAAGCAACCTGCTGCTTGGGATGGAGTGAACGGTTTCGCTCATAATGCAATCATTCCTGTTAACACAAATTTCAACGGTGTATCACCTGGAAAACACACCCTCAAAGTAAGCTCGACCTTATTTCGGACATATAGCTAGCGATCAATCACTTCTGAACTAGATTATGATGACCGAACCTGCCGTCGTGGTACAGAAAATTGTAATTGGTGAGTCATACTTCAGAATGTGGTAGAGCTCCTTTGAGCTAATATTGCCATCTAGACCTTGGAGGATTGCAACCGAGCTACTTGGGTCCCCCTGAAAGTCTCTTTATCTGAAGTACTGGGATATGCTAGCATAACTTTTTTGCTTTTTATGTGACCTGTACTTCTGAGACTCCAACATGTGTGTTCCGGTGGCATCTTTGATTAAAAGCCCAGATTGTCTGGGGCATGATTACCTTGTATAAAATATGTACTTATTTATCTCTATATTACTGACCCGGAAGTTATTTTGTGAGCTCAAGAACAAGAAGTACTGCAATTCACTTGCTGATACTATTGGAAAGCTGCCCCCACAGCAACAGACTACACAGTGACAAATATTCATTTGTCATATAGGTTTTGGTGGCTCCTAGCTCCAGACTGACCCTAGAAAATGGTATCGTAGTCTCATAGCTCCATACAATCTGTATGTCATCTTAATGGATCCTGTCCTGTGCAAAGGAACAATTTGCAAGGGATCAGGAAAAAATGATTTTTGTTATGTCAAGACATCACCAATTTATAACGCGGCGCTCGATCGCAGTCCGCAGTAAAGTACCTAGTACCCTACAATGCACAGTCCAAAACTACAAAGAGAAACCTAACGAGAAATGTGAAACAAAACCCAGATCACTTGCAACTGATCCAGGCACAAGAGAAGTGAGAAAAGGAGAAAAAAAGAAGAAACAGGAATAAAGGAGCAGCACTCAATGACTCCATGATAACACCCCACATTAAGTGATGTTACTAGACCAAGCGAACGCTCCAGGGTTGTCTGTTAGGAACAGGACAAAATGTTTGATCACCATGTGATCACTGTTTTGTAGATGAATCGACTGCAATCGTTTAGAATATGTGTGCACATCTTTTCAATTCCTCACCATCAACTATGGTATCATTATTCAGCAGCTTCCACATGTTTAAGTGATCTTTACAAAGTTTTATTTCAATAAGAACAATAGTGATTTCTATCAATCTTACAAGCACCACTTAGGGGCTGATTGCAACTCAATCAGCCTTTGCCATGTGCACCTTGTCAACACAAACTGAACCTCTCTATGTAATTAAAAAAAAAGACTACCGACGAACAAAAGGAATCTGGAAACCAGACACCAACGCACGAGCACGATTCTGTGCACCCAGCCCCGAAGCATTAGTCACAAAATGAATATGCATACCATACATCTTTGGATAAGAATCCTGATTGACTTCAATCTGCGGGAAAAATCCCATAGCCTGAGGAGTCAACCCAAACGAGACTACACCCGAAACAGCACTGGGACTATTCACGTTCGCAGAGGGCGGGGGTAAAAGCACCCCATTGAACTCTCGTAACCTGGGTAAAACAAATTCCACCAGAGTACCCACGAAATCGTACATGCTCCGTCCCTTGAGTTCAACCTGGACTCCGACAGGAACATCAGGCCTAATCCAACCTCCTACACTCTTCCTCCCCCGTACAATTTGTACACCGCCCATATCGTGACGGCCACCAGCTTGACGACTCTCACCCGTCAATGCACGCATAGCCATTATAGCACCCAACAAATTACTTTTACTCTGCAACGCTTCTTTGACCATGGTATGAAGGATGACTTTCTCCAGACGGATAACATTACTTGGTGTCGAAGGTGGTGGTAACTCTTTGCCCGCTTGAGAACCGCCAACAGGAGGATTTTTCCTATGCTTGGAGAAAGGGTTTTGAGGGTCGAACGTAAGACGAATTTGGCGAGGGGGAGGACGAGGGAGATGTTCATGTCGATAAGTCATGTACATGAGATCTTCCTGGAGGGCGTCATAGTAATAATCTTCGAGTCTGCATGGTGCAAATTCGCGAGTGACCAAGGAGACGGGTGGCCGGGGAAGACCTGTGAGTCTGTCCTTGCGAAGATGAGCTCGGATGGAGGGAGCACGCCCAAAACGCGGAGCCAGCGACGCCATAAGAAAAAGAACTCGGGTCGTCGGCAGATAACGGCACGAACCCGGCAATCACCGTTTTTATACCGACCAGGACCCTCAGTCTTTCCACTCAATTATAATGTCCTACAAGAAATCCGCCAGGTCGTCTTCCAGACTTTTCTCAATACCCATCACAGCACATGACAAATTATTAAACTGAAAGTCCGCTGTGTGCAATATCTTCATACAATCACAATTGACGACCAGGCAAAGTTTGCCACCTGGCGCGCGGTTCCTTGCATTGTCACCTCCCAACTCACACCCTGTATGTAATTCTCGAGACAGTTGAAATCGACAAACCCAAAAAAAGATAATCAAAGTCACGTAGTTAACGCATCGTTCAGACTGATCGATAATATGTTTGAATCAAGGCTAGGACGATGTTTAATGCAACAAGGAAACCTGCCAGTGTCGATACCATCTTCTCCAAGCTGCTGATTTGTGTGACTCTCGACTCAAGAGCTTCAAGATCATAGACAGCATCGGAGGGCGGTCGCTTCCATGCTGCGAGAAGGGATCGAAATAGGTGTGATCCATCGAGGCCGACAATAGGAACAAGGTTGAACAAGAAGAGTGAGAGGTTCACCATCAATATGTATCTGAAGGAGAGTAGGTTAGAGAGCATATACAAGTATAAAAGCTACGTACTCCCACAAGGTGCTGAGCCACACAGGACAACTGAGAGGAAGGAAGGAAAACCTGGGAAGGCGTGTACTAACAATCACTGAGCCGGATGAGCGATGGCGAAAAGTCAAGGATTGAAGGAGCCTACCGTCATCATAGATTTCTTGCAGAGGACCAGTCCAGAGTACGACGCGTTGACGCTTTTGCCAAGGGTCAAGGACAGTTATGCGTAGAAAATTCTCAGACTCGGCAGGTCGCACACACATGAAATCGTCTTCACATTTGTCTTCACACCGCTTGTGTTGTTCAGTGAGGATAGGTACAGGGTTGAGGCAGATTGATTGATTGTTAGCTAGGAAACAGGCAAGTGACGCTTCAGTTGGATTGTCAGGAAGACAGCACAGGTCAGAGGAAGAATCTATGAAAATAGTAATCAAGGTGGATCTGCGGGAGAGACAAATGGACGTACTGAGATGTGCAGCTTCTATGCACCAACCGAGCTCTGACTCTTGCATGGTGGACTTTTGAAGAAGAAAAAGACTCCATGGATCGGGAAGATGTGTCGAGGAAGCCATGGAATGATCATTGAGTTGGGTGACCAGAGTCCCGGGAACGAGATGATCTGCAAGGGGCGATGCCTAATATAGGCCTCAAATCGACCAAGGGCAGCGGACCAGCACACTCACTGGTTGGACACGAATGATGACTTGGCCCCAGGGATTAGAATCTGTGTACGCAGCCCATTCAACAGCCCGGAGCAGTGAGGCAGCGAGCAGCCAGCACAGTAAATTGTGAAAAGGGCCAGCAGCAGCGATACGAGCATTTGTGAGAGGGGGCAGTGTGTGTGTTGAGAGAACAACAAAAGCAATGGGGAGACAGACAGTAACAGAAAGTCCAGCAGCCTGAACAGCAAGGCCGTAGACAGCAGCAGCGACGGCATGGCCCAACTCGTGAATGATCTGCGAGCAAAAAAGGGAGACCAGAATAAACGGGATGTCACTCAGAGGGACTGTCACTCCCGGCACCTGTCCTCGCTCAAAAGTTAATATTCATTATGCAGCTGACACTACATACTCACAATCGGCGTCAGTGTCGCCTCCCTTCGCATCAGCCTCGGTGCTTTGGGCATTGTCAAAGACTTGGATAGCGTCCACGCTGTCCATAGCAACAGAGGCAAAACAACACTCATCGTCAGAGTGCCGACCACAAATCCAAGACCATACATGCCATCCAACCAAGACCTCAACGTGCTACGCTTGAGTCTGCTAAGCAGCGACCCGTGAGCCGAGTTCCATCGTCTAGTTTCCACTCTTGCCTGCAGAAAATGGAGAGAAATGCGTGTGTCCGTAGTAACACGACCATAAAGCCTATGCAGTCCGTGGATTCCCAGCCAAAACAGTGCCAGCGTCCATCCCAGCGAGCCCCATGACATACCCGACAAGAGAGCACGGCATCACGTGCATGTCGGCAAGTGAATAATCATGTGATATGTCTCGGATTCAGCATACTAAGGCGCGGAAGGCTCAAGGAGGCATACGATCAAAGGAGTAAGGTGTGGGTGAGATCAGCTAGTAGATAGATAGGGTAGCGGTATGTTCAAAGGTGTTATTATGGCAGTTGCTCAGTAGTATGCTGCTGTGGCAGCTGACTATACATCAGGTGGGCAGACACCTTTCACATTCCTATATTGATATCAAGACACAGAAGTGTATTGGGATTTAATCCTTATGACGTACCATACTTCAGCTCCCCCCATCTTCTCACGTCCTCAATCCCTAAAGTCAAGTTTGCATTCCGCTCGCACCCGGCCGAGGTCTACACTAAACTATTGAATCATTGACATGCTAGGGTCTATGTAGATTACTGCAGTAAACAATCGAAGCATTCCCTTCAACCTTGCTGGAGCATCTAGCAATCAAGCTTATCTTGGCCAATTATGTCACAATCATCTATGTAGATGCCCCGCGGAGCTAAGGGTCATTCCAATTAGTCCGGACGTCGATTTTCGATCCCCCTCTCAGCCACCTGCCAAAAAAAATACCGCCTCGGCAGCAACACAGAGCATTCTTCGAGAATACAACAAAAACAAAACAGTATACGATTGAGACGATGCGCAATCTCCCATCCCTTAGCAGCAGACAGCAACTTCAAAAATTGTCAGCGAGGTCAAGTCCCAACGACTTTTTGGACATCACATCTCAGAAGGTAATAAGGATGATGTTTTGACTAATGACGTGCAACGAAAGACGGGAATGACGGAACCTTCTCTTCATCCCGGGATTCAAAAAGAAGTTCCACAAAGCGGATCGAGAAAAAACAAAAAAATTTCCCTCGACGCACTGTCAAGTCAAACAACATCAAGGTCATTGAAATGATGATTATGAAATAGCATTTTGTTTCAAATGATAATAATTTACAGTTTGCAGTTAGTAAGTAATATGAGTGTCAACTAGTAACAAACTTTTGTTGTCGATGGTGAACACGGAAGCAAGGATACTAGATCAAAGCAAGAATACAAGACAAAAGCAAGGACAACATGCAACATATGGACTGTAGATAGAGACATTCCTATGAACATAGCAAATGTAAAAAGCAAAAAAAAAACAGCTACCGTGACCAAGTCTAAAAGTTGTGAGAGTGCAGCACGAGAATGACAAATTAATGGTGTTTTACTCCTCCAAGTGCTTGCTTCCTGGGATTTCATATGCTCGAACATCCACTAGACCCCAGCTCCCAATTCAAACTAGGGTTCGTAGTCGACGAGCGTTTAGAAACATAGGCTTCGAGTGGAACATCATCATCCCATCGTATATCGTCCTGACTGGGCATTTTGGATAGAATTAAAGGCGTCGGAGATAAAAGTGGAGGGCAACTTCTCGTCGAACGGTACTTGGTAGAAAATACTTTTCTAGGTATGGAAATAGTGGGATACAGCGTATTGAGGGATTGAGTGCGAGGTTTAGACACCAAATATAATCGATTATCTGAGATGGTCGAGATGATGGATATAGAGGGGCTAGATATTTGTGTGAGAACAAGGACAGAACCTTCAAATCCGTAGATGGGAGCATCTGGATGTCGTAAACGTCGTGAAGCGGAACTGGTGGTAGGATAGTTCACAGATGTCGTGACGTCTTGCTCTTGGTCAGCAGGGCAGATGCGCGAGTATAGCCAAGTCGCAAGGACGAGTAAATTGCAAATGATCAAGGACAACCCAAGCTGTATTGTTTCCCAAATCCTCAGACTGAGCACGACTGGCAGGAAGAGGAAAGGAATCCCAAAACCTACCTCTACATTCGCACTTATCAAAATTGCTGCCTGTTTCTGCTGCAAAATGTGGACACCATGGATAATGCTAGCCACCGTTACAAAGAGGTCACTAGCAAACACAGAGAAGATGAGGATTTGTCGTCTGTGGTTGAGCTTCACATTCCAGAGCAGGTACGCTGGGGAACATATCAACCATAGATCACCCACTATATCCGCTGATGCCGGGAACTGATGTCTCAGCGAGAGGTACTTTTAGGATCAAAAGGCGGTTTTACACATACTGCAGATTTCCAAGATCCCAGCTCTTATCGGGAGCAAGCACCGGAAGATTCTACTCGTGGCCGGTTGGTTTTGACAAGTGTAAAGCTTCTCAGTGAGCAGCCCACACCATATTAAAGAAAAGAGCACTGCGGCGCCTTTGGCCATGCATTGACCATGCCCTGGAGGGACAAGTCGAACGATCGCAACAGCAATACTCATTCTGGACCCCCATAGTGTCGACGTTACTGCCACGAGGATAAGAACCTTGCGAGCCTCCGATGCCCGATAGTTGGACGCAACGACTAAGAAAAAAAACGCTGCACGTAAGCAAACAGAATCTTCACTGATTAATTGCTTATTTATCAGGTAGAAGGGAAGCCTGACCAGCGGAGAACTGCAGATCGGAGAGAAGACGCTCGTACCGTTTATGCTGAACGCCATCAAGAAGACCAAGTCAGAGAGCACCGCAACAAATGCCCAGAAATCATCCCACCAAAACCGTCGAGTCCGTATTCGATAGACGAGTCGAGCCAGCGAAGCTGAGATACCGAGGCAATGAAGCAATAAAAGCACACCTTGAAAGTGTCGACAACATGAGTGCAAAGTCCTGTAGTTAACGATTCCCGCTTACCTTGCACAGGTGTGCGCACAGGCATCGAGGAGCGAGGTCAGAACGAGGGTGAAAGCGTGTGTATTGGATGGCCTAATGCTGTAGGGCAAGGGCTGCGTAGAGAGATTCGGTAAAGTCGTGAGGCATGCACACAAAAAAGAGCAGGAAAAAGGGAGGGAAGAACGTCGATGTATCTGTCCAAAGTAAAAAGGTCCTAAATTCGACGGCCGTCTTCAAAGTTGACAGGACAAGGGAAATCTACGAGCGTTTAATCTGCCATTTTTTCTTTCATTTGACGAGTTTTCAAGTAAAGCACCTTATCCTTTTCAGGGCTTAACCCTGATTGGAGACCGGACTTGGAGGGGTCTTAATAAGCTCCTGCGAAGCCTCTTCTTCTCACTACTCCATATCCTTGGACGATTCTCTGCTGCTTGGGGTACCCACCCTCCACATGTTCGGTGTTCGGCGAGCATACCACCTGAAAGCAGTTCGGGCAGTTTCATATGGAAAGTCCCGGATCGGCAGGAACACAGGATACAATGTTCAATTAATCAAGAAACTGATGTTCGCGAGCGATTTTCTGCACCTATACCCGTGTGCAATCGAGCGTGAACTCACTCTCAGCGTCGTCTCTACTGCTTTCCCACGCAGCAATCATGCTTCATTAATCAAATGTCATTTTGAAGCACGGGCCAGTTTTTAATATTTCCTCTTCTCATTTCTTTGAACAAAGAACATTTTTAACAATGGCCTCATAAATCTGCTAGGAGTTATTTTCACTACTTGAGTCTACCTCGCACCCTGACAGAGCCCAGAAATCTTGTTAGTATGCTACGACGAGCAAAAAAATCCATATCATTTTCAGAAAATTATTACACCCGATTCTTATTCATATACACCTGCATATTCAGTCAAATTCACAGAATTCATCATTGTGCTGAATGGGAATATACTGTAGAGAAGCAGGACAGTTAGCAACGGTCACTCACCTGCAAGGATGATTGCCATCACGTCACACATCACCTTCACTTTAGCATTCTCACGCCGATTTTATACTGGAATAATCAATACTAATTTATCACCGAGGCGTGATCATTGTACTGTCAAACCACTCACCTCATGCGTATATAGGCGACTCACATCCATTTACAAGGACCTCTTCAATAGAAAAGTCTGACACTTCTGAAACTCCAAAGCTTAGCGCTGCCATCATTGATTTGTCTTGACCTTCTGATCGGGGGAGGAAAGACGTCTGACTATTGGATCATTTAAAGAAAAAAATCCCTCGTCTGCGAGATGTGCGGGATATGCCCTCAGCTTTCGTCTTCTTATTAATTGATGATACATCACTGTAACTTCAACAGATGACAGGAGAAGACGGGGGTATATCTCCACAATCATCCACTTGGTTTCCAACATCGTTTCTACTAAAGGCTCAGAGAAGGGGCTTGCATGAACATCCTTGAATTGACTCAGTTCCTTAGGAAGAAAATCAGAAAAAAAAAGAATCATATCACAATTCGTGGAAAGTAAGGTGCAGTCACCTCTATTTGCAAAATCCAACCATCGCAGAACGGAGCACTTGCAACGGTGTCAACAGTCAAAACTCACAAAGTTATTCATGGATATCAGTAACATGACTGCGGTCGATGCTTCTTGCACTTCGTTCGAGACTTCGAGCCTGTTAAGTCCATTCACAAGCGTCTTCTGAGATCCGCCATGGAAAGCAGACTACCATAAGGAATTCAGCCCTTAAGTAGAATGAGGGTCAACAGAGTCACAACCCACCGCAAAGTTTCCGTCAACCATCGCTGGTTCAGCCCTCAGCAAACTCATTACTTATACGCAAAGCCACATACTTTTTTGCAGGGTCCTGTTTCGACGGCTTTTGTTGACGCAAATTTTCCCTTTTTTTTCCAATACCTAGAGGAGTGATTCCCTGACTATTTCGAAAGGTGTTGCAATGGGCTTGATCACCCATTCAGGCTCCTCGACGATCGTATTTAACCCAAGATGCAGACCAGAGGGCTCCAGAGAAATTCCGCGTCAAAGACTACCAAGTGTAGAGCAACGACGGGCGAGACCAGCCCAACCAACCGTCCTTCCACACGCGCTACGATACGTGCTCAAGCTCGAGAAATCAAACCCACGAACGTGCGAATTTTTTAACAAACGAGAGGTGGCTAAAAACGGAAATAGCTCCTATCACCGATCAACTTCTCACAGCACTATTCAAAAGTGGAACGCCCCTTCATCTTCACATTTTCTACAACCAATTGTCAGGACCTCTTACCAATCCCCATCCCTTTCACAATTGCCTACTCTTGGTGCATACACCAGTAGATATATCCAGGCTAGCACATCAGAGCGTGAGAAGCGCAACAGCCGGGAGGAAGTGCTGCTTCGTCGGGTACCAGAGGACGGCGATGCTATGGAGTTTCACTCAACGTCTTTCTCGCAAAGAAATAGCCAGTGCCTCAGTGATCAAGAGGGTGAAAGGCATGATAGCCTGAGTCGAACTCCTGTACTCAGATCTATACCCCAGAATTTCGAGGGACAGTCTCCGGTCATGGGCGATGAGGAGCAAGAGAGGTGGTTGGACGAACATCTTGTACGCCAGGGCCTATATCATGGTACGCCTCCCTTCAGCAATACATTTATCAGCAATAGTCATTCGAATTCAATGCAGGCTCTTATCGCCAACTTGTCGTCCTGTACAGTTTGACGCCTATCTTCACATTCCTTGTCTTTTTCTCCTTCGCTTATTTTCCAAAAATTGCCCGTTCTTCAGCAAGAGATGAAGAACTGAGCTTACCATATGAATACTCACCGTTTTTTCCGTTTCCACTGCCTGAGATATCTACAGCCATGGCCTTCTGGGCACTCTCACACCTCCTCAGTTCTTCTTCATTCTCCAATATCTCATTTATACCCGCGGGGCATGCTCTTTTCCTCAGTTCCCTATTCCGGAGTTTAGTGAATCTCATTCTCCGACAAGCTACTGTCCCTATTCTACTCATTCCGAGCACTGCCGTGTATAATCATCCAACATGGCGTGATGGCTCATTCTGTCGGATATGGTGGATTGCACTCGGCTGGGCGGCAGCTGAAGCAATTGTCGGGATCAAGCAGGGTTATGATGGAATTGCGTTGTACCGAGATGTTCTCGTGAACGTCAGAAAAACTGTGATGACGCCAAATCAAATGCGGAGGCCGCCGATACTGGGATATGGAAGTGTCGCTCGTGAAAATCCTGAAACGATGCCAAGTTTTACGCAGTCAATTGACATCGAGAGACGACCTCTTTTGGAGAACCAAATTTGCAATACTAACGACATCGCTGTCCAGGGCAATGCTCACCTAAAGGACACCATGGATGATGAAGTAGAGCGTGATATCGATGAGCTAATTGCTCTGCGTGGGCGAGAAGAACTTGAAGATCTCTATGGCATGCCGTTCATCGTGAGTAATAAACATTATCCTCGACCGTCATTCTAAAAATGCCTTCATTTAGCATATTCCAGTTTTCATTTCTTGTCTGCACCGACTCAATTCAGTCCTATTCGTCCTGGGTTCGACTCTGTTACTTACTGCCGCATACATGCGGTCATCCTTTTTCTTGGATCCATCACACCCGACGTCCAATGATGCTTCGGGGAGCAATACACAACTGCTTATCACTGCCCCCCTGCTTGTCGTCCTGCAGTGGTTTCTCTCGGTTCTCCACACTCCTCAAGTTTTACCTCGCATAGGCGTGCAAACCTTTGTCTACGTTGGTTCGATGATCTCTCTTGGAGTTTTCTTCGCAGGACTGGGTGTATGGGAAGGAATCGTATAGGAGGATGTGGTTTACTCGCTAAACCGTTTCTTTGCTCATATCTTTTCGATGTTATTTTTAGTCTAGCTCCATAGTGCTTTCGATATTCATTTCATGATGGGCTCCACAATCTTCTATCACAATTGTTTATGGTTTGTATTTATACTGACTGCAGCTTCACTGAAGGGCGTGTCTTTTCAGAACCGGACAAAACAATGTCAATAATATACATCCAACATCATCTACCACGATAAAGTACAACCACATGCCTTATTCATCGACTTGTGAAACACCTACTTCAGTATCAGACTCTGAATGATAGAACCTTAAAGTTTCCATTGTGCTAGAATCTATACTTTTGTCCAAAGGACAATTTGCTTCCAGCAAATTCAGTATCAACTGTGACACCTAAGCAGCACAGAAATAAGCAGCAATGATAGAGATACAAGGACGAAGGATTTTAGCTTACAGTAAAGGGATAAATGAAGTATGTGATACTAGTAATTAGGATCAATAAGGAGAAGACCAGCAACGATAACAGCATACTAGGATAGGATGGTCAAAATATTATTAGAGATGCTCAGGGCGTAAGCTGCTTCCAGGCTTGAGAGGACTTAGAAAATAATGAGTTCTGGTCCACTCGTTTTCTAGTGTAGGTTTACCTAAGAGACTAGATCGATAGGCCATCAGACAGATCAATGATATATCTAGTTTTCGACTCACGGTATAAATAACAAGGTTCCGTCGCGGTAAAATACATATAGTAAACGAGTCGAGTTTTGCATGTGAGAAATGCGGCCGCGTATTCCATCACCAGGAACCCTCTGCGTTTTGAACGTCATGGTAAACCTGATAAAGGTCAAAAGGATTTCGACTGCTGTTGTTGTCACCCTGGTAATGCTTTTTTATGTGAGAAGAAACGTCTAGGTTTGCATAGTTAGATACGTACTATACGGCACAACCAAGAGTGTAGTACGTATTAACAAAATGCGTTGGGCCTATCCAGCAACCATGGAGAGGTAATAGCAGTCCGAAAAATGATTCGATATATATGCCAGCTATCACCACAGATATCACGGTCTGAAAAATATGATCAGCTGGTGGGCTAAGTATCGTACTGCCTTTCAAGCCTACCAGGAGCTCAGCTAATTTCGATCTTCAGTCATCTTTATTGATCGGAGATCAAATTCTACAAAACATACCTGCCATTACGAAGGATAGAATTAGTGTGACTAGAATTCAACAAAAAATCAGTTCAACGGGTCCATTGTCATATATTTCTAGCTCTCTCACCAATAAAATTCTTGTTCCAAATCGCTCGAAGGCGGAGGACCAGCAGACTCTTCACTACCAATATATTAAACAACGTGATCAATCTATTGACATCAGCTATTCTAGTCCTTGAGATCCTTGATCAAACTCACTCGAGAACTGCCTCCTGGCCAACGAGACACCTTGAAAAGAGATAGGCAAGACAGAACAGCAAATACATTTAATCTATACCACTAAAACACCCTAGTCAATGAAAAAATCGAAAATAAATTAAGAGCAACATCTTACTGATTTCGATGCCCAGGCTTTATCGTCAACTGGTCAAATTGTTATCAATATGCGTTTTCAGATGATTTCCTCGTACTATATGAATGGAGTCTAAAAATTTGGATCAGTTGTCTAATCTAATAAATTAAGGGACTCAGACTTACATCATGGCTGTCCAGTTACCTATCAGGACAGAAAGATAAATGGCATGCAATTTGGACCACTTCCTCCTGAGTCTCCATATGTCAGTGGCAATAGTCGGCCATCAAATGGGAAACATGCCTATAGAGGTACTGAACCTAGGAGAGAAGAGATACGTGGGATTATGTATCACCAAATTGCACCTCTCACCTGCTCAGGAATATGATAGATAAGATCGTACGCCATTGAAGTAGCGATAATGGCTTGAAAAGGTTTCAGCAGTTGTGTTGACAGCAATAGAATAAAGATACCTTGGCCGTAATGTGCATTTGACAGTTTCTTCAGGTCATCAACATAATCTTCTGGTGTTAGCCCATACTGATCAGCCATTGAGGCGGAATACGCAGGAGGGAGGTATTCTGTGCGAAGCTGAAAATGGTTAGATTATATATCTAGTGTTATCAGACATATCCTATTCGGCTGCGCACAGACCAAGAAATCTGATCAAGGTCAAACATTCTAAGTCCAGTTTCATGGATCAGCACATTGGAGCTAAGATGTTACTTGATCCCAGTTGAAAATGACAAGTCATTCCAGCCTTTCAACTTTCATGATGGAAAATTATGAAGGAACTTGGGTGTGGCCCGCATCATTCTCCAAGCTTTGTCATTCAATTGAAAGCTTGTAACAGACAGGCTCTGCAAAGTCTCAAGCTGCAGAAAATGCTTTCCGAGATATTGGTTCTATGTCAATCAGTGGACACTTCGCGGCGTGATGTCCATCACAATTGTCTTCAAGGAACAAGATGTCTGACAAATCACAGCTTCGGTAAAGCCTCCACTGCGTTTATTACTTCCGGATAATACATTTTCAGGCTTATCCCCTTACTTCTTGAAGCGTCTGCCCAAAGCTCCTACCTTCGATATGGACCATAACACAGCCACCAGGCACTTTTTTAGTGATTGTTCTCCACCATTTTTCTAGGCCTCAAACCTCAACCGCTTCTTCAATTCATAAACGAGGAGCTGTCTTGTTTCTACCCTGATAGGACGGTGATGGGAGATAATGGAAGCTAGAAGGAGGGTATACAATGCCGCTATCACTAAGAATGTGTTCTCACATCCAGGGATTGGCCAAGGCAAAAAGAAGGACAAGGGCTGCGAGAGCGGGGACTGAAGCCGCCAGGAAGGAGAGAACAGATGCAAGGATTTAGCTCGAGAGACTGCAGATGCAATTACCTGTGGTGCGTATGTCTGGGAGGTGAGGTATTCCTGAGTGAAAGAGAAGACAGAATTGGACGAAGTGTCAAAAGGGGGAGAGTTGTATTCATCGCCCACAGTATTGGAGACTAGAGAGACAAGTCGGTGAAATGGGATGCAGGAGTCGACGAAAATGCTGCACGCGGTCCAGTGGACTGGAATACCTCTTGTATGTAGACAGCTGACACATGAGAACAGGCGCAAAGTAGAGAATCTGACCGCAGGTGGAAAACCGTGTTTCCTCAATAATACCGGTGGTGTGAATCTCAAGTCACCACAGTGGCGGCCGAGTTACGGTGGCCATGAGTATCTGTCATTGCAAATGGTGGAGTTTGCATCAGACCGATGAGCAGAAATTGCACGTATATCACCACATTCGACTTCACTCAGAAGAATTGGCTGAAATACAGCAAGTGAAGGACAAGTCATATGTAACTATAATTCAACGTGCAAGCTATAAGTACAGAGTGTGTAGACTCTAGAAGAGGCGAGAACTATGGCCATAAATCAAATTGTCCAGTCAATAAATCAAATTATCTAGTCAACGGCCCTGTAGCTTGAAAAGGCAGTGTAGAGTATAAACACATCACAAATATGCACTCCAACACTTTCACTACCGTTGAACCGCTGATGGCTGAAAGTCGATCACCAAGCTGATCAGCGGACCCGTCTGAATCAACTGAGTGGTGGTTTCAATCCGTATAGCTCTTGAAGATCGTACCAAAGGTCAACCCCAGGATTATCTCCAAAACATCACGTCTCAACAGCCGCTGGATACACCCAACGCATCCCCAATGCCCAGGGACTGTAGATGTCAGGGGTATGTTCATATACGTCTGACAAATAGCGGCCCTGTCTATACGTTCGAAAAAAAACCGTCCCAATGCTGTCCTAGCCCAATCATATTGTTGGGAACCTCACTGTTCCCTCAGGACCTGAGCTTCCAGCCATCCCCCTTCCTGCTTACTCTCCCTACACCACCGGTTCCTTGACGCACAATCAACCAAAGAGCTGTACTGCAAACGATGTCCTTCAGTTCCTCTGCAGAAAGTTCTAGGCCTCTGTGTTCATCTTCTTGATTGCTTTCGGACGGGGTCAACAAGGGCAGTCTCGTTTCACCTAGTTCATTGACGCCTCCCTGTCCAGGAATCGAACCAAGTACTCGTCGCCTGAGGCTCAATCGTTCAACCTCAACGTCGGGGAGAGGGAAAGGAACCTTAAGCATCGCAACAACCTTTGGATGATGAGGCATCGGTGAGAGCGTGCCAACCTTGAGTTTGAGAACCTCCTCCCCGTTGTCCTTTCGTGCTTGACTTGGAAAACCATTGCTCGTCGAAAAGGATGGTACTGCTCGCTTAATTTTCAATGTGCACACCCAAGGCGTTTCGGAGTCCTCAGGATCACTCTCCTCGCCATCATCCCTACCGTTCCCACCATCAGCCGCCAATTCAGATATATCCGGCCCTGGATTTACTGCACTTTTAGGCTGCCTCGACGCCCGACGAGGTGTTTCTTCACTATATTCAGGACCAAACTCTCCAACCTCACTACGGCCCGATTTCGCAGACGACGAACTGAAGCGTTTGTGTCCTAGTTTGCTATCCAAACTCTTGTCTGTCGGCACACTCTTCAACTGAGGGTCTTCAGGACCTTCAGAGTCATCCCATTCGCGCTTCGTAGCAAGACTCTGCCTTCTTCCTGACCCCCCTCTACGACCACGCCCACTCCCCTTCACCTTCCCTCTCTTCCACTCAAACCTGACCTCGAACCCTGCACCAGGTTCATCCGGATACAAATGATGTTCGTCTTCTCTCCCTTTCGCGTTGAGACCGCTGAAAATGCCACCTCGACTGGTCACGCCCGGAAAGGATAAACCATGCTCATCGTGGTGATTTGATCGCTTGAGCCACTTCCTTACTAGCCAAACGTACATGAGGACTTTGGTCTTCTTCAAATTGCTGGGGCACAAGAGGCTGCTGCTTCCCAAAGCTGAAACATAGGTCGGCTGGATACCAAGCACGGGTGGTCTAGATTGTAATTGCTGTAACTGTGTTTGGAACATTGCAGAGCATGGACTTGGCTGGTGTGAGTGAGTCGGGGGGTGAAGCAAGACCTGAGGGGTTGCAGATGAAGGGTTGTGAATAACACTTCCAACCTCAACACCTTCATTTGTAGTTGCCAAGCTGGAGGCGCTCATGTTCGGAGATGGGAGATTCTTTTCCCCGACGTCCGGCGAAGGAATACCAAGACAGGCCCCTTGTCCTTCCAAAGAATTATTGACATTCGACGATGAAGACGAAGAGGAACCCGTAATCCGTGACAGCTTGGGCTTGTTATTCTTCAGTACAGATTTCAGAGGTGCTGCGAAGGCCGTCAGACTAGTATTTCTGGTATGACCCGTTCCGGATTTACGTGTAGATACAGAGAAACCATGCGCCTGCTGATATGATGGCCTGGGAGTTGTCTGAGGTAATTCCTGCAGAGGTTGAGAAATCACGACAGAAGCGGATATGGATGAGGCATCGGATACGACAGCCAGTTTCTTGTTCGAACTAGTTTGGAAAAGTTTCCCGAAGATATTCCGCTTCGTTTGACCTAGAGACTGCGGTTGAGGGATTGGAAGCGTAGGCGTGGAATCAGTCCCGATAGCAGAAAAGGCTGCGGGTTGCGGACTATGATGCTGCGGTTGCGTATGCACAACATTCAGGTACGAGGAATCGGCCGACTTTCGATTGACAGAATGGAGAGAGATGGCAGACGAATTCGCATTGAGATGCCGTGCCGGCGTGTGGACTTGAACAGGTGGAGTGCCAGAGAATGTCGAATTCTGAACTGGTGAAGATTGGTGATCGTCTACAGTCATGTTTACACTGTTCCTACCAGTGTGGGATGACACATCTCCCCAAACTTCAACGGGTTCGAGAGAAACCAGATCAATGAGAACGATTCCGCGTCGTTGAAACTTGGCTATCTTTGCATCAGTTCCAGCGTCAACGATAACATTGGTCATGACATTGTGAGCTTGTAAGTTGTATAGTGGGACAATAGTGCGCCTCAAAGATGCGGAAGACGATGCGACGGACGAGAATGAAGACGTAGATGATGCATAGTTATGGTAGGATATATTGGAACGCAGCGATGAGCAACGGGTGAGATTGGTGTCTGTAACAGTACTCTGAAAGGATGCACTGGATTGGGAGACCATGCCATTTAGAGGTTTAATGTTGGGTGGGATCAACTGAACTTGCAAATTCAAGGGATGATTCGACTTTGAGGGCGGAGGTCTAACAATTATGAAGCTCTACAAGGACAATTTAGGTCAAAGTGGCCGAGGTACGGTAATAAAATTACCTCATTTAATGTCTTTTCCCGAGACTTGGACATTGGTTGGGGTTGCTGTTGCTGTTGAGGACATGATTCCTGCAGATCTTCTTGTTCATCCTCGGACTCTGGATCATCCTGGCAAAACTGGGGTGGTTTCTGGACACCAGCACGCTCGATATGAAGAGCGGAAGGAAGAAACGATGCGATGGAGGAAAACATTACCGTAGGCACAGACTGTGTAAATGAGAGTAATGAGAGTGGAAAGCTGAGGTCAGTGTCATATAGTTGCTCATACTGTCATCACAATTATGTCAGCGCCTCTTGCCGGCATCTGTCCTTCCTTTTTGATCACATCTGATTAGGACTGAACATGTCTCCACGGCATCAGTTGTCAATTACTTGCAACTGCGGCCGGAATGTTTTTTCTTACCAATTCTTACCAGCTAGGCAGGCAAACCTTTTTGGATCTCTGACCTATGTTTTCCAGAATTAAACTCGACTGCTTCCAATGAGGCTAGCTGTCTTTGTCCTTAAGCAAAGGATCTGAATAGGAATAAAGCAAACTGATAAACGGAATAAACGTCAGTAACGGTTCAAGTCGAATTACACCGGTTGAAAGTCAGTGAAACATGTCAACGATTACCAACCATCAACATGGGACTGCATGGCACTCTAAAGACAATCCTGAGTCAACGTTGTCCAGCAAAGGTCGTGAAGATAACCTGATTTATTTGTGTTCATCTTCAACATGGAGTTACCTCTCTTAGTCTACTTATTCTCCTGTTGATCTACTTACACATAGCAGCCTCGTTGGTGAGATACTGAATTCACGAAGGACTCTTGGTGGATGACTGGACATTCAACCGGTTGGACTTCCCGGGCAATAAAATCAAACACGTGAAAACCCAGGACTAGTGTAACTTGCATGGAGATGGACTGAGGTGTCCGCTTTTGGTCAGCATGACGGAAGGCTCGACCAAAAAGCGTGTCGGAAAGTAATGATTAAAATTTAACCAAGAAGTCTATTGACAGCAGATCAATGTTGTTGAAAATGCTCCGGCGATGACGTCGCCTCTGGTTGTCACTTTCCACAGTGTAAGCGAAACTCATCACTTACGAATGGTTTTCTATTTTCGGATAGCTCAGGTACTCATAGAAAACGGCAGACCTCGGCATCATCGAACACAACAATCAGTGCTCGGGCTGATCCTATTTATCCCGACTCCAGTCTGTCCATTTGAGATCGCGGGCACATGATGGACGTCTACTTTATACAACTGGGTGGTTGATTCCATGAAAAGATATAGGTGAGATCAGGTTCTCGACTTTTCGGCGAGCATTATGAATAGATGGTGAGTGACGTTGACCAACTTCTATTCAGGCGCACAAATTCTCGAGCTCTACCGCGGGACAACCTTGACTTTCCGAGGCATGTATCTTCACTTGCGGTCTACCAGCGCACAGATGAAATGAGGACAAACCCCGTGAGTCATCCATCCCTCCTCGGATCGACTTCCAATTGTCCTACTACATACTCATTGTTTTTTCAAGTGGGGCTGCTTCACTTCCCAACTCTATCAAACAGCACTGGGCCCTCTCAGGTCTTCAGCTAGACAAGGGTTAATACCAAGAGTCTGACATTTTCCACGAGATAGAGTTTTTCAAGCTCTATCTGAGGAAGGGCCGTTGAGTTCACGTTGTGTCCGCGGTGAAGGTCGCGTTGACGTTAAGCCAAGACGCTTGGGCCCAGCAGCCCCAACTTTGGCCTAGAACAGCGATTTAAGTGCTATTGTAAGTCTTGTTTGCATTCACTACCTACGTTTTTATCGCCGACATCACCGAAATCACGCTTGTTGACAGTCATATCGCTTGTTGGATGGGCGCGGTTAATATCCACGTCTGTATCTTATCACGGTATTGATTTCTCTTCATTTCCACCTTTTACCCACCTATATATCTTGCAAGTTGAACATCAAAACCACGCTTCGCGGCAGAGAAACCTCTTGTTATTCCGGAGGAGATGAGGAATTATTTGTGCTGTCAGAAAGCTTCGGCGACAAACACCGCGAAGAACACCGCAAATTCTAATGTTATGAACACCTATACGCCACCTCAAGACGATCGGGTACATCTTCAGTGCAGATAAAGAAACACCGTGTCTATAAATAGCAAAGGTTGACTTTCTGCGGTTCTATATCCGAAGTCAATCATTTTATGTGAAGTATCAGGGTGTTCACCTTTCCCACCCAGAAGTGAGCATGGCACGGCTGATCGTGGCCCATTACTCCCATCCCGACTCCATTTTCTTACATACAGTCGAATCATAGAGATGACCTTCATTTACAGGCTTGTCATGCATGTAGGCTCGCTCCACCTATCGCCATGTGTGAGTAATAATCCTGACTCAAGGGTGTGGTAGTCCCACGGAGAGAACGGATGGGACTCGATTCAGATGCTGAAAGAGATTGAAATCGGAGTTCGAGACACGTTTGTTGTTCAATCGGAAGACTGCCTATTTCATGAGAATTCCTCGCACTTTGCATTGTCAACTTGTTGATCATTTCAATACCAAGGTCATACTCCACAATTTTTTAATGACCGTCAAACCCTGAGACCTATGAATGAGGAAATTTCAAGAATGATAACACGTTCATGTAGGGTCTCTCCCGTGCACATCATGGGCTTATTTCTCCCGGGTCGACTAATGACGGGATGTATGTTAAGTTAGTAACGTGTTTCTGCCATTCATGGACATTGTAAATTTTCTTTCCTATGTCAAAAATATCTTCTTTTCAAGAGCCGAGTAATTTTCGAAGCCTCACAATGTCATATGCCAAAAATTCAAACGAGTAAGGATTTAATAACGTGGCATGTCTCGCGGAGAGCCAGCAGATCTGACTGTGATGAGTTCTTTAGGAGTAGATAGTCAGAAGAGATCTTTTGAGTGATTTATGTGACGTGACTGATTTCCGCCGTTTTGTTCTGGCCATTTTTTCTGTGGTCGACATGACCATTCCACAGTAAGCAAACTACAGTGCCGAGACGCAGAGGAATCACATGAGAATCGAGATTAATCCACCACCTAGCACGAAGGAAGTGAGCGTTGGATGTGAAGTGGGCATTAGAATGTCTGAAGTCTTTTGGCTACGGTCAACAGGCAGGAAGTCCGCCTGCTTCAACGTTTCAATAACACCAAAAGCACAAAAATTCAGTCCCTCTGGTCTGCCATTACTTCATTGTAGTCGTTGGGTCAAAAATATCTGGCTCCTTCGATGTGACTTCTGGGAGCCACCACGATAAAGAATGACTTGAGCATCCAGTCCACATTCCCGGATAGTTGCCCAATCGTGAAGCCAGGTCGGCGGTCGTGTGAGGTTATTCCGAGTTGAAGACCGAACCGAGCTCAAGAGGTGCTAGCAACTAAACTGACATTGAGGCGACACTCAGACGTCACTGAGAATGGGCTCCGACTGAAAACCTTCCATTTGCTCCGAGAGCTTTTTCGTAATGCTCAAACAGCATAGCGACCCTCTTTCTTGTCTTGTACTGAGAAGCCACCTGTAATGGTCCATCTCCTTTAACTAACAAGCGAAGGGTCGAGCAAAGCAAAGGGTCGAGCAAAGTAAGGTACCATCCTCATCGGGTCGAATTGAGCCTTGAACTAAGATGTAGCCAAAAGATTAGAAAGCCTCGTGCTATTCGAGGAACTGCTATTCTCTCATGCATGTAGGGGTTCGAGTGTACCAGTTTAAACTATAAGGTCCTGCCAGTACAGATAGAAGGCGTCGGAGTTATTGTTATAACGAGATCTATGCATTCAAATGAAATCTCTGTTGTGTGCCTCGGAAATGGTGCTGACAAAGTGTCAACTCGGACACCGGTTTCGGTAATCTTCAGGCTTTGAACTCAATTCTAGTTTTTCCCTTCAAATCCGACTCCTTCGCAGGCCAGAGAGGTGTGATCTGAAAGTATGATTAACTACTAAATCAGTTGCAGTCAGATTTCATCTCCAACACGCGAGTGGCACAATATTTAAGCTGGAGGAATGAGTCTGCATATTAAGTCAACTTTCTGTCTTTCCCAGCCTCAGAATGAGCTCTCCACATATTTCAGTGCGTGAAAATCATCTCAGATATTCTCGTGCTAGTCTTGATTCCGTCCAGTCAAGCACTCAGGAAGACTACTATCTAGAAGTTCCAAGGACACCGAAGCGGACACCAATGGCTTGTAAATTCTGTAGGGGTGAGTAGCTTCTGAAACCCTAGCAATCATCATCAAAATATCCAGGTCGAAAAATGAAGTGCGATGGGAAGAAGCCCTGTTGCTCCAACTGTGATAAAAGGGATGTTACTTGCGAATATGCACCTGTGTGAGTTGGAATTGGAAGTTTCTCTTGAGTGAATTGCCGAGTCTGAGATTTATCTCCTTTAGGAATGCACCCCAAAAATAGCGATGATCGCGCTTCTGCTTCTGAATTTTGATTGTAAGGAATGAACCATCCAGCTGTTCGATCTACTGACCCTCTGGCAGTTATCTAACAGAGGGTGCCTCCGATTATGATAATTAATTCCTGGATGATAATCTATTATGCTATTAGTTCACCGACCTTTACCCTCGTAAGATTTGTTGTATTGAGGATAAATTATTATGGCACAAGAAAAACGACATTTCACGATATGTGAATGTGGGGACAATTCCACCAGCCAGATTTCGAACTAGATGTAAAAAGTTCCATGGTTGTCCGGATACTCAAAGCCTTGTGACTGTAGCATGGAGGCAACAACGAGGATTTCGCGTT
>Ga0153946_1000071_pt1 | contig 34413 bp, 38 predicted proteins | sample TSNJ030MetaG_FD_104751 | JGI IMG/M metagenome (GOLD analysis project Ga0153946, IMG submission 104751) | Attine ant fungus gardens microbial communities from New Jersey, USA - TSNJ030 MetaG | ecosystem: Host-associated > Fungi > Mycelium > Unclassified | place: USA: New Jersey, Wharton State... | reverse complement strand
TATTGGTCGTCTCTGCAGTGTTTTGTCTCCTGATTGTAAAAAAAAGACAATCTGCTGCTTACACTCAAGTCTTGTTATGTCTACAGCAATATCCCCGACTCTTAGTTCCCCAGATGGAGACCAAGTCTTTTCAACTCCCCAGATTACACCAAGTGTCGAACACAATCAAATGATCCCCGGACACAGCAGCAGGCCAACGTCCTTACACATAGACCCTCTCCAGGATACCGAATGGAATCCTGACATTACTGTTGACACCTCAACCCCAGTGCCCAATTTCAGTGATACTCAAGATGCGGATTACTCCTCTTCAGTAAACCAGCACAAATCACGCACGCTGATGGAGTCCGTTGATTCCCCCTGTTTCGTACATTCTCATCTCGACAAAAACGCCTCTCTCACGGATTGGCTGAAAACTAGATCTGCTGCAGGCCAACTAATCATAGGCGACTTGGGTGTTGCCAAGTCCCTTCAACATTCTGCTTCCGCAAACTTGCACATATCCAATGGAGCTTCGGCATTCAGTAGGCCCGGGCCTGATCGTGTGTCTAGTCGTGAAAGTGATGTCGAAGAGGATGAGTTTGTTGGAAGTTTGACAAAACAACTCGCAGAGACTGCGGTTGGAGTCCGCGAGATGAGCAAGCAGTTAGGTATGGTGCAAGTACCATTAACAGCATGTCCCCTCTGATATTTGATGCTTCAGGGCGCGCTCGTGTTCAGTCCAATATCCAAAATGTTCTTATCATCACAAAAGCACGCGATAACCGACTCATCAAACTTACCCGTGAACTCGCTTTATATCTGATGCTTAAACGCCCACCCAGTACCAAACGAAGACTTGTTGTGTAAGTGACTTGGAAGCAGAATTTGCAGGCGTCAACTGATCTTTCAATAGGTACGTTGATAGCCAACTCCGACACTCGAAGCGGTTTGACGCTGAAAGCATTCGACGAGATCACCCAGAGCTATTTGATCCCTTTCCGAGACGTCAAACATCAAGCAACAATTCATCACCTAGTATCTCCTCGAACGCTGGCAGTGGAAGTGAATCTCAGTCTGATGAAGGACAACTTCGGTACTGGACAAGTAGCATGTGCAGCAATAGTCCACATTTATTCGATTTCGTCGTCACTGTAAGTAATTGGTTTATCTATTATCAAGACCTCCCACGTATCTATATGCAGCTTGGTGGTGATGGTACGGTGCTATTCACCTCCTGGTTATTCCAGCGTATAGTGCCCCCTGTGCTCCCTTTTGCCCTTGGATCTCTTGGTTTCCTCACAAATTTTGATTTCAATGACCACAAAGCAGTCATGGACTCAGCCATTGAGAATGGCATCCGCGTCAATCTTCGCATGCGCTTCACATGTACTGTTTATCGAGCGGTTGTAAACGAAGTTAGCAAAGGTCGGAAGGCGGTAAAGCGTGGGGAGACCGGAGAGATCTTGATGAACAATATAGAACAAGGCGGTTGGGATGCTGTCGAGGGTGGATGGTTAGTAGGCCACATCAACACTGAGGGAAAGTCTACTAGGGACAAAGAAATCATGTGTTTCACGACCAGACCCGTCGAGAAATTTGAGGTATTAAATGATCTTGTGGTGGACCGAGGGCCCAGCCCCTACGTGAGCCTCCTTGAACTATTTGGTGAGTTTGTAATCGAATCTTATGTCGACATCTACTAATTCCAGGACAGGTGATGATCATCATATGACAACCGTTCAAGGAGACGGGCTCACCATTTCGACTCCAACGGGTTCCACAGCTTATTCCGTATGTTCCAATTATTCTTTCGTGTGAACTATCTGAATTCACCCGCTATCTCAGCTCTCCGCAGGAGGTTCTCTCGCTCACCCAGAGATCCCCGCTATATTAATCACTCCTATTTGTCCCCATACATTATCATTTCGTCCCATGCTCCTGCCTGACAGCATGGAACTCCGCATATGCGTTCCTTACAACTCAAGAAGCACAGCGTGGGCATCTTTTGACGGACGTGGACGAGTCGAATTGAAGCGTGAGCTATTTGTACACTTGCACCTTGTGATGATGCTGATGCTGATGACCAGAGGGAGATCATATCAAGGTCACTGCGTCAAAATACCCGTTCCCAACTGTCTGTGCAGAGAACCAGTCCTCAGATTGGTTTCACGCAATCTCCCGGACCTTGAAGTGGAATGAACGCGAACGTCAGAAATCCTTTGTCGTAGTGGAAGAGAATCCGTCGAAGCCAGAGAAACACAAGGAAAGCCAACAACCCATCAACAGTGGTCTCGATGAAGCTTGGTGTCCGAAAATTGCTGGGAATTCTGACGAAGAGCAGGATGAAGCTTCGGACGAAGAGGATGATCACTTTGATATTGATGATTCGTCTCCAGAAGCCGACATGGCGCCTGTGCCTGTCGTCAATCCCTTATCTCCTCAGGAGAAAGCTGTCGCGGCTGAGAAGATCCGCGAGTCTCAACATCAAGACCGTGTTGTTGCAAACCTAAAGCGAGAGCACCGCCGCACGTCCAGATCTCGCTCTCGATCGCGAGTATCCACCGCTCGAATTCCATCATCCTCTCGTCAACAACCATCTCCACGACACGTCGGTTTCGAGGTGCCCTTTCAGAATGATTCTGGTCCTCTGCACAGTGCCCAGCACGGTCCCAGGCAAGATATGTACCTTGATCGACCCTCAAGTGGGAAGAGTCGTACATCCGACCATGATTCAGATAAGACTCGGACTAGGTCTAGCTCGAGGTTACGAGACCAGCAACATGGACCTCGTGCGTTTGCCGTGTGGGGAAACGATGAGAGCGACAGCAATGCCAGTGACAGTGATTCAATATCTAAAGTATGAGCACCACACACTATGTTTCCTGTGTCTTTACATCGGCTTCGAAACCACGGATATATTTAATTTCCTCTTATGTCATGAATATCTATGCACTATATTTTGTTCGCGCGACGGCTAGTCGTCAATAGAATATTGTGTCCCGTTGCGCATATCTCTCTAGTGCCCGATAGTCCGGTCTATCCTTTGCTACTGACCACAGCCACATGTCCAGGTCTTGCAGCGTTATCTCACGAAGCCAAGCAGGAAGCTCCTGCTTTTCCTCTGATTCAGATACGCCAAGAGAATGCGCCTGTGAAACGATCATTTCACAAGCATCTATAGCAGCTGCCCGCAATTTGAACGCTTGGGCGTTCGAGAGGGACGGCCCTTCTCTGATGGTAGTATTGAGTGGTATCTGTTGATCAACTTCGGCCTTGGGGGCTGGGCCAAGGAGACTCTGTAAAGATTTCTCAGAATTGGCGTTTAGGAATAGGGTGTTCAAGCCGGGTGCATGGGATAAATCAAGAACCCCCAAATGTATCAACATTGACGGTATAACATTGTCTGCGAAGATAGGACTGTCCTTGGTCGAAGGAATAGGGAATGGAGGCGGTGAAATTGATCCAAAACGGATTGTGATGGCATGGATGAGGAAAAGTGCTTTTTTGAAGCAATAAACCGCTGTGATAAAAAGATACTTAGTGAAACTTGGGGTGTACATGTAGATCTGTGATTGGCATACGTTGACCATCCACAATGGCCATGTCTTGTAAGGTAGGAAACGCTTTCACGAGCTGTAACATAGTGTGTTATCTTCGAGAAACATCCCAAGCCATTCCGAGGCACTCACACGCTCAAGCATCACTTCTATGGAGGCCATGTCTTGACTCGCAGATCTGCTAGCCTCTTTCAATGCTTCAAGAACGAAACTACCAAGATTCGGATAACCTCCAGAGACAAGTATATCTCCAGTCTGGGTCAAGACTTCTGTGATCTGCTTGACCAGATCATACATCGGACCACCAAGCTCTCCAACTACGACACCGGGAAGGTTCCCGTGAGGTCTCTCGATGTGCAAACTGACACCCATAAGTTCCGCTACTTTTGTCATGGTGATTGACTGCATGCCACGGGAAGAGAGTAGGTTTCCTTCGGAACTCGAAGTGATGTACAATGAAAACACAAAGGCCCGCATCGTGTCCCAGGCCCCTCGGTTAAGTTGCTCATGAAGGAGGCTCCTGTAGCCAGAAGCAAAGTTAAGGAACGAAAGCACGGAAATCAAGTTTAATTCCTCGAGGTGGGAATCAAACCTGAGCGGCAGATTTAAACCATGGAGTGTCGAAACACGTTGGTACGATGATCTGAATGCATCTGAGTGTAGAAGCAGATCAATGGCAGCTGGAGGAATCTGTTCACAAGGGTATAAGCGGCTCAATCATGTGTCGGTGCAGATCAACATGAAGGCGTGACGCAGGAGATGCTTCAAAATATGAAATGCAAGTCCTGCACTGTATGTTCAATTGGGGTGCCAAATACGTTTGTAGCATGTAATTACAGCTGCTGAGTCGAAATTATACAAGTAGCATACCTTGATATTTGAATTGAGGCGTAGTTGTCGCGAAGACTGCCTGATAGCAGATAGGTAGTGACCTGAAGGTGGGAAAGGCGGTTTGGCAGGGATCATGTCAGGAAAGACTGATGTCGCTACTTGATACCTCTCAATCGAAAGATCAGACCTTGGTGCTTGCTTGTTAGCACTTGTGAGAGTAATGTAGTGAAGAATCTCCAAATCTAACCTGATGGTGATAAATTGTATATCAGAAACGTGATTCCTTCCCATAATAGCCCAATGACGTGTATTCATTGATGTAACAAGTTTTTCTTCAGCTTGGAATCTCTGTCGCTCTGGGGAAATGTCCATGCTCAGGGCTATCTTCCCGGTCAAGGGTCATGTATTCCAGAAAGCTCGCATGTATGCAGCTCTGGCCAAGAATCCAGGTACATATTGCTTCGGTCATTGCCCTCCATAACTAGCTCAAATTTCCTGATTATGACCAGACCTACGGACACACTTGATGCATGATATCAAAACAGCATTGAAAGTAGGTGATTTCTCTGATTTTTCGCAACACTATCTTTCAATTTGCCGTGTCGTAGGCTAAGGATACGCCAACGGCAAGTACCCTCCGGGTAAGTTCTGAGGCATTTGCAGTCGACGACGAAGAGCTGCTTAGATGATTCAGTCCGTACTAGCGGACGTACAGGCTGCAGACAAGGTCCACAAAGACGGTCAGGTCGATGCTAGGTCTATTGTGAGTGATTGCCATATGTTTTGACCCTGAAACGACTCATGTTTGCCTAGCGCCTGATCGTAGCAAAGGGGATTGCCAGACGCGTAAGTCTCCCGCTTTCAGGTCGAGTTGTCTTCCATCTACTCCATTTTTTCCTCTTAGCGTGATGCTGCTTCTCAATATGATAGGGCCAATCGCCCTGAGCTGGCAGACAAGGAACGTCATGAAGCCGAGATATTACAGAAGTTTCTTTCCCCAAGTTTGACTGACTCTCAGGTGGACGAGACTCTGAAGAAAGTCATCGCTTCATTATCAATTTCTCAACCATCCCTTGGTCAGATATTCAAGTCCTTTTATGCCCTAGTTGATAAATCCGACTATCCGCCGGATGTCTTGAAACGACGACTCCAGGAGCTTGGCATAGCAAATACTTCCTGATTATTTATTGCTACATAATTGCATCGCGCAACCTAAACTAATTCCGACTTTGGAAAGGTTTAAGGATTTTGATCCAAGACTTCAAGTCATTCATCCTAAGCTACTCGGCTTTCAGATCCACGGTCAACCCCCTTCCCCTTGTCCCTACTGTGAGCGCCTTCTTTGCTGGTATTGAATTCAGATGTACTTGAGGAGGACCGATCAGCATGTATGATAGTGTCGTGGAAATTTCCATCTATTACAGGCAGGGCACTGCGAACTTTGAGCAAATTCTCGACGCATTGATCTACTATCCCAGAAACATTTTCTAAGATTCGGAGGCGCTCGTCGATGGCTTCTCGCGTTAGATTGTCGAGGAGCGCTAGTTGAGCATCCGAAATTTGCTCTGGTAAATGGGAAAGAGAAAATTTCTGGTGGATAGTAGATGAAGGTTGGCTGTAAGTTGTTTCTGGGGCTGATGTGCTGCTTGATGTGTATGACCATGCCGTCGAAAGATCAAACAAAGGAATCCATCTGGGGGCCTGAGATGGTGCAGCTGGGGCTGATGAGGTCTCCACATGGGCCTTTCGAGTGCCATGGTCTTCTACATTACTGGAGAACTCGGTGGAAGAAGGTGACCCTTTGCCGCCACTACGACGCATTGCCGCGAGTGCGGCTGCTACCCGTGGATCCTCATTATTTGTTGAACCTGTTCCTTCAGTTTGTTCTCCAAGAAGGGCCGCTGGAACAGGAGACTCTTCACGCGTTCCGGCATCCGGAACGGATTGATTCAGAGGAATGGTATTTGTATTTTCCGTATTGTCATGATTACCAGGCCAGCGTTGCCATACTCCGTTTGGCCCAACAAATCCATCCAATGGTTGGATTGGCTGAATCACTGGAGGACGCTGTACGTTGTTATTTCGTCCAACACCTGAAGAGCCAGGTGTAGGAGTCTGATTGTGAATGTGATACTGGATCAAAATGGGATTGTGTTGATCATGAATGCCTTGGTTCTGTACTGGTCTGGCAGGAACATTTGGAAGAGGATTGGCAGCTTGAGCAGCTTGACCAGGTGGAGCAAAGAAACGTCCAAGGAGTCCTAAGGGATTGCCCAAAGGGTTATTCAAAGCAGCGTTGTTTCCTCGCGCAGGACCTGGTGGGTTGTTCTCTTGCTGTGGCATAGCGGGCGCAGGGCCATTGGCCTGGTTAGTATTGGTCTCAAGTACAGTTTGCCGGCTATGCAAGTCATAAATATTTTCCAAAATCTAGTTTGGGAATCTCCTCACCATGTTGGACAGCTTTGTTGCCTCTCAAGCCAGGAACGAAGGCAGTAGAAGTGGAATATATGACCACAAGGTAGCTTCTTGGGTGCCATATTCGGCCCGTCATGAGGAGAAGGTTGGATTTGATCAGCCAAAACCATATCCTCGCGACATATGATACAGGTACGATCAGATGCCTCTGCCAACTCAGCTTCAGTGGCATTTGGGTAGCGTTGGTCCATATTGTGGGTAGCTGTCCGGTAACGATGCAAGGCGCGCAAGCGGGTAATGAAGGACCTCGCAGTGATATAGACATCTCGAATCAAATTGAGTGGAAGGCCATAGAATGTGATGATGATTGTGAAGAAAATAAGATAGCTCGTGAGTTTGAGGAAGTCTGATTTGTCAATTTCTAGTCCGATAACACAACAAATGGGCGTACCTGTTGCAAGTTCAATATAGAACAACCACATGGACTTGTTTTCCCAAGGAGGTGCATTTTCTCCACCACGACGGCCTGCACGTCTCAGGTCATATGCTGACAATAGATATTTGAGGATGGTGTTTGAAATGCTAGCCATCAAAATCCCATACTTGAAACAGTCAGCACCAATTGGGGTTATACACGAAGAGCTAACCTCGCTAGCAAACAGAACCATGCCACCGACACCATATGTGAGAGTGTGATCAATGGCGACGGCGAACATGATGAAGTCAATCAACCCCAAGATTGCGAATAGCGCCATCATCCTGAGGTGGAATAACGGAGCGGGTCCAGGGTATGGCTGTTGATCCATCTATGAGAACATGAGTCTCACTTCTTCGATTGCACGCAGTAGAGCATACGAACCCAGTCAATGCGATCTCCCGAAAGCCAATGAAAGGACTTGATGAATAGTAGAAACCCGAACATGAGAATAAAGGGTATATCGAAATCGTCTCGAAATATGGTGAAAGCGAGCAAGGATTCAGTTATGAAGAACCATAGTCGATCGTACAAACGCTAGCAGACATTAAACGAAAGAAAGTAATAGATAAATGAATTGAGGCACACCTCAATTTCATTTGGGCGAAGGGAGCCAAAGAAAATGCATTGTACAACATGCCCAGAGAACAATGCCAATAAAACAGCGAAGTTGGCCAGAACCTTCCATACAAGGATCAAACACATTTTATCAACATATATGGAAAGAGACGTACGAGAACGCTGCGGCTACTCTTTGAAAGATAAATGGTGACCGAGTAAAAGTTGCTATGACTGCGAAGAGCATTGAGGACTACAACAGAGACAGCGAGGAGAGAAATGAGTGAGTAGAGCTGAATTCTGAGGGAGACGAGGGAGTGTAAGAATGCATGTGCTCTTGGGCGTAGGACACCATCCATCCAAAAGAAACCAGTTGAATGAATGAGATTGAACAAATGCAGGACTAGCCCGAAAATAGTATCGATGACGTGGCGATCACTTTGTACTGGATTCAAAATTAGTGGATGGCAATTCCAGAATCATTTTTGGGTTGGACTGTTTTCTCAAGTCTCTGCATCTCACACGGCAGTTGCTATGTTTTAGTGAGTTGAGGGAAAGTGACTTACATGTACTTCAAGGATGACGCATGCAAATTGATCTTTTATTCAAGTCCGTAGTTGTGTCGAATCCACGGTTTTCTCTTAAAACTATTCCTGTAAATATAGTTGTTGTCAATGGCAAATCATGATTATACGTGCTCCCGAATAATGCATCGTTTGAAACGACGATCCTTCTCAAGAAGTTTACACTATGCATATCACACTTTTTTGTTCCATACCTCGTCAGGAGCGTCCTTGGAGAAGACTGGGGGTGTTGATCTTTGTAACACATATCATAAGTCTGTCGTTCTGTTCCCGGCGTCTTTTTGTCTTCCCCTTGGATTCGGCAGGGGATTGCTTCATGCCATTTACAAGTTAGTATCACATCATGTGAATCGTGTCGAGCTGTCTATTATATTAAGCAAGGGAAAACCCATCAACTATCCTTCGTCTTCTAACACTTTATCGACAGTCTTCTCAAAGACAAACGTGATTGTACCTCCCTGCACCTCAGCCATAGGCCGGACTTTCATATCGGCACATAGCCGATCCAAGTCCACTGCCGATAAAAGACTCTCGGACGTAGACTTAGGAACCTCACGTTCGTCTGGGAGTAAGAGTTGACGTAGAATGTCGTCCCCAATATTATCGCGTGCCGTGGCTGCCAAGCAGTTGATATGTTTCCATTCCTCAAGAGCAGCCAGTGCAACCTTCTTCTTTTCGAGATACTGAGGATGAGATAGTTATTACCCAACAAGCTTGGAGAAGTGTAATTACACTGACCGCCTTGTCAAGCTTTCCAAGATAACTTGGCGTTACCTGTGTCGCATTGACAAATCCTCTCTCGCCAATGCTATCGTCAGAGTCATCTAGGGTATCGAGATCGGCGCGTGAGGCTTCGAAGTCAGAAAAGACACTGGCTTCCAGGGTTTGGATACGGTGATTGTGTCCCTCGTCACATGGGCATTCTAGGAGGTCATGGGTATTACTGGGAGTATCGACGTGAATGCGAAATATATCTTGAAGCTGGAGAAAACCGTAGTAGTCAGAATTGGATCAGGGAGGTGTGCTACAGGACAGAGGCTCACGTCTTTGCGTGTGAAGCTGTCGCTCTTTGAAGCATTGGTGGCCTAGTTAAATCAGATTGACATCCATAGTCCGGAGTCCAGATAAGACGAACCGAGCCAATCAAAGCTAGAAGCAGTATTAGTCGAGACTCGAAATCCTTTGCACTCGAACGTATGCTTACAGTGGCTGAGTGCCAATTTGGTGACTTGGCGCTGGAATATTTTTTCTACATAGGATTTGAGTAAGGTAATCACTACAAACCTGTTAGCAAATTACCATCGATCGCTCCTGCCGTCAGAAACCTGTAAATATATACCGGTTTTTTCTGACCATCCCTGTCGTGTCTCAATCAGAAACGCCTTCATGTTTTCTGGAAGGAAAAGATCATACCGATGGCAGCGGGCCATCGACTGCAAGTCATGGCTAATGGTTGACAATTAGGTACAAGCTAGCCTAGAAGTAACAGTATCTCCCGACCTTGGATTCCAGTCGGAATCGATTAGACATAACCTCGAGGCACCTGAATCCCATGAGTTCAAGTTTTTTTTCAATAACATTGGATGGAAGAGCAATTACCAATTAGATTGATCCCAACGCCGCCTAATGTAGTATTAGGCACAAACGAATCATTTGGAGAGAAGAAGTGGATGACACTTGCCAGCTTTGGAGCTCAAGAGAAAGATGACTAACGAAATTTGTCAGTTTGGGGTGAGAAGGGAAGTTCCAAGGACTCACAACCACCCCTTTGGCTAGATTTATTGAATGTGTTTACATACTCTTGTCTTCGAGCTTGCGGAGTTTGGCTTAAAGGACTAATCAGAACCATACTTAGTCGAAAATTCCAGCGCTCACCCGTCAAGACGGAAGTAGGAGTAGTGTTTTTTCCGACAAAAGGCTTCAAGAATATTCAGAGTTGAAGTGTAATGTGATACGAGAACGCATTTCTCTTCTGTAGTCTGTCAGTTTGGTTCACTGGTCAGACTGGACCCTATTGCGGAGACCACTTCACACTACCTCTCGTATTGTATTGAGCATTTTTGATAGTACAATCAACTTCCCTGGACAATTGATGAGGTCTGAAAACAAACAGAAAAATAAATAAACATACCGCTCAAATTCATATCATCAATTTGGGCGTCTTTAGGCACCAGGTTGGCTGCTTCAGTGAAGTTGCGCTTATGAAACATACTCCTTTCCTTTTCTTTGACACTTTCGGCCGTAGCTTTGAGTAAGATGGGACTATTGCTGATTTTTGTGAGAATTCCAATTAGTGCCAGCGACTCGGCGGTAGAGCTTTGTTCTATCAGGTCGTCTACTCTGTCGGGGCTGAGAATTTTGTGGAAGATTTCCAGTTGGAGTGAAGTTGGGGTTATAAAAACAACATATTCATCTATAACCGACCTGGATTGAGAAGGGACTATCAGACATTGTGAATACAATGAATACAAACGCTTAGGTGGTAAGTAGTCCTTGAGTAAGCTAGCATCTCGCCGCAGGACAAAGCTCTTGGCTATTGTCAGTAGCTGCAATTGTTCAGCTATATAACAAACCAGGAAGCCGATATTCGCTGACCTGATGTGTCCGTCCATCCCCTAATTCTATCTCTTTCAAGGAGGCATCTGGTGCTCGACTCTTGAGTATAGGGACCTCATAGACCCGTCGAAAGGTGGCATAGTCATCTAAAAACAGTTAGCGCAGCTCCAAGCGAGGATTTCAAGGCATACCAAAAAGCCCAGGGTTGCAAAATTCAGCCTTAGAAACATTCGAATTCAATCGATTCCAAAGGCGGTCAAGCAACGTATGCTGCCTACCATGGTATGGAATTCGCTCAAATCATTTTGTATAGGCGTGCCTGATAGTATTATACGACGGCACGTCTTGAAATCTCTAAATATTTGTGTTGTCTTGTTTTGGGATGACTTCAAACGATGTCCCTCATCGCAAATAATGAGGTCAATCTGTGGACTGAAGGAAAGATCAGATCTTGATTGCTCCGAGTGAAAGACACTCACAAGCACCGTAATTTTTCAGATCTGTTACTAAATCAAAGTCAGCAGGATGGGACAGATCAGCCAGATTGAAGGTTGCTCACACCAAGGATCTGAGACGTTCATATCCTATCACAAGAACTTGATGTGTGGAGCTTATAGTTGCTTCAGCCGCTTCCAATATAAGGGTTACAAATCACTGACGAGTTCTTGAAGGCATGCAGCTCAATTGGATCCTTGGTACAAGTTGAAATCCCTATACGATCCCTCCCAAGCCATTTATAGAACTCGCTTTTCCAGTTCTATGTTTGGAATAAGCGTGAACGAGAAGAAATGGAATTCTTGACTGTACATTCACTAAGGAAACTGGACAGACAATCAAAGCCTTCTTGACCACCGGTCCAATACCGGAATATGGATTTTGTTCTGTAATATTCAGTGGTATTTAGCCAATGATCCTACCCTACACTTACTGAGAAGTGTCCACACAAGAGCAATTGTCTACATCATTGGTCAGGTTTTCATTTTGACTAACCCTTGTTACTTGATCACCTGCAATGTTTTACCGAGTCCCCTTGGGTTCTGTGAATATTCGTCGGGAGGCATATAAGGTACCAACGTACATCTCGTCGGCTAATATACAGCCCTGTCCCTCGTGTTTACGGAGCCCCATGACACATTCATACAGGAATATGACACCTGTAATCAACAGGTCAGTAGCGAGGACCACTGATCAAATTTAGACTTGCCTTCTTTTTGATGGTCTCGCATTCTACGGGCCAATATGGGATCAAGGACGACAGGAACAATGGGTCGATCTCTAAAGATACTGTGACAAAGGCTGAGACATAAATGCTGTTATAGCTCACTGAGCATTGAATTTCTTGATATGAGCTTTTGTTGGTGCTTTCATCACAGTCGCTCCATCAGCATTTGGATCATGTCTAAGGACGTGGGTTTCAATGCGATCAACATCATTGGAAGTTTTGGTTCACTGACAATGGCCCAGCAAGCCTCGGCTTTGAGATACCATAGAATGACTTCATATTAATAGCTGATTTCACCGGCTCGGAAACTGGGCTTCGTTTAGAATCTTCATCCTCGTTTCTGAAGCCAGGAAATTGTGACTGCGGTACTTGACAGTCGAGCTCGACTTCTTTGCCACCAATATATGTATGGAAGCCCCCATGCGGCTGTTGTCCTCGCATTATAGTGAATCCCATGCTGAAACAAATTACAAAGTTATCCGATTACAGCATAAGAGTGCGCACACTTTTCCATTTTCATCAACCATAGTCAGCTTCTCATCTATATGCGACACATACGCATCGCCATCCCATGTTTTATGAGCTTTACTCTGCTGTTTACGCCTGCGAAAGGTGAACAATAAGACACATTACCATCGACGAAGCTCACCAGTTAGCAATCCAATAGGTTGGATTTGATTTCTCTGAAGGTTGTCCCACTTCATTTGAGGGTAGAATGTGAATGTTAGATGCTAAATTTACCGGCATTAAGGGTATTCCGCGTTTTTCTATGAGTGGTCCTGGAGGCTTGCGAGCTGACGGAGGGACAAAGATATGATTTTTCCGAGCAGTAGTCAGCGATGAGTTCGAAGTGGATTTAGTGAGGGTCGAATCTCCTAATCCGTTGCCAAAACATCGACCGGTGTTGTAGTCTGCTCTTGTTATTTGACGGTCAAGCTCAATCGCTTTTCCGCCTACAGAGTACTCCACGCCTTCCTCAAGTATGCCTTCTATTGAGCCAACTGCAAGCCTAAATATGATGAGTGGGAAGCTAGGAAGCCGTTGCTTATATGCACGCACTGCCTGCCGTCGACGTCGTATAATGTGGATTTCCTACCACACCTTACGAGAATTGCATCTCCTTCCCAGGTCTTGTGTTTTTTCGTTTGAGGATTTCGCCTGGTCACATAGGCTGTATATCACTACCTTTTGTTCACCACTGACTGTGTAGTAAAACTGACCACATCACCATCCAATATTCCTCCTGCTCAGATGCTGAATATTGCCGCTTACGAGGACTCCAAGACGCTTCTTCAGGTTCAGCAGAACGCTTTAGAGGATTCAAATAGGGAGGCATTGCGGAGGAATGCCTGGCTTCACGCTGGTTTCGCGTTGTGATTTTGCGTGACGCACTCACATTTTCATCTCACGTGAACTGACATTCATGTACGATGTCTTGGATCAGTATCTGGAGTGTATATTAATCTCGATTTTTATATCGTTAGGTGATATATGGTATTATATGGTATTATACTTGGTTTTTACTGCTCTGCAATCACCTCAATACTCCATTTCGAGCGAGGAATAATGTCATATGTGTCGTGATTACCTGCAAGAAAGCGGTGCATGGATGCCCAGGCAATCATGGCCGCGTTATCTGCCGAGTGACGGTCAGTATTGGAAACAGTGGGATGAAATAAACAACCTGTGCAAAGGTACGCAGGAGGGAAGACCAGGCGGATGGGTTTATATGTTGAAGAATCGAGACATCGCCATAAACTGCCTTGTCAGCAAGGGATGAAGCATGACTATTGTAGAGACCTACCATTGACGCAAATAGTCGTTGCTAGCCACTCCGCCACTCACGACGAGATCTCCAACGTGGATATCTTGATCAGTACACCATTTGAGCCCGAGCAACACCTTTTCCTCAAGATGGGCAAAAATAGACGCTTGGAACGCTCTAGCAAGCCGTCGTCTCCGAGAAACATCAAATGTTTCGATACCACCTTGTGCAGTGAGATATCTTTCCATCCATGAATGATATCCACCGAAAGAAAAGAAGAGTCGTCCCTGTGTTACTGTTGGGAAGGATGGGATGTCAGAAATGTCAACATTTGGATCTTCATCCACGAATTTCTCCAGGGCAGCGCCGGGGCCGAGTGACCCCCACTCTAATTTAAGTAAGCGCGAAACACGGTCGATACAATGACCAATGGCTCCATCCTCCGTTGTGGCAAGTATCCGGAAGCCAGTGGTAGATGTTACAAGGAGCAATAATGTATGTCCACCGGAAACCAAGAGCGTAAGAAACGGGAATTCAGGAGGCGTCTCTGAAGTGAGGAAAGGTGTAAGCGCATGGCCTTGCTGAGAGAAAATGAGTCAGCCTGACTGGAAACAGCACCATCAGTACTGACCATATGATGAACTCCAACCAAGGGCTTATCTAGTGCAACAGCCAGCGTTTTCGCAGCACTGCATCCGACGGCCAGACAGCCGGCCATCCCTAACATAGAAAGGCATGAGTATCAGAGCAAGGGGCAATAGCGGGGTCGTACCCGGGCCCCTCGTAAATGCAATGCCGTCAATATCTCGGATAGGATCCACTCCAGCCTCTGTTAAAGCTCGCTTGACAGCAAAGGGCTAGCTATAATTGGTAGAAAGGACGGGCCAAGTGGAACAGAATTAACGAACCATGTTACGTATGTGTTCATGGATGGCTAGGAGAGCATGTATTCCTCCATATCCCTTGTGGCTTGGGGACAAAGTGAGCCATTTCACGGTGGCAAGTAAGAGGTGACCGACATGTCGTTCTGCCTGATGACAACATTTGAAAGAATTTTGCGCGAGGAGTCCACAACAGCGGCACAAGTGTCGTCTGCAGAAGACTCAATTGCAAGAACCTTGAAAGGACGTCTTGTCGATGGCAACAAAGCAAATGACCTGGAAAAGAAACGTCTTGAGGATGACTGTATTGACATGAGTTTGATTGCCGGAAAATAAACAATCTGGACCCTAGAGTGAACGCTCTCCTCCGACACAGGCGACTGCTTTAAACACAGCGTTGAGGTGATTTATCGTGTTAAGGGATAATAGGCTATATCAGTTGTTATTTACGATCTCAATATGCCGCCAGCCTGGACTTCCGGCTACATTCAGCCTCCTCGCCGTTCACACGAACAGCCCCCCTCAGAGGTCCAATCAGGCAGAACGAGCACCTCTGATGAGATTCGTGAACCCCGGCGCCGCACATCGAGCGACTCGACGCCCCGACAGCCCTCCGCGAGCACTCGGTTTCTGAGCACGACCACGGACCAGGACACCAATCGGGATGTGCTGGGCACAGAGGGCTGGGCAACGTCAAAGCGGCTGGGATTGCTTGCCGATAAAATATCATCTTCCCTTTCTGGTGGATGTTCTGGCGCTAATCTCAGGATCTCTGTCTCGTCTTCCCAACTCCTTCACCCGCACAGCCATACAAAGGCCGATTCAGCCTCAACTAGCTCTCCTTCCATTTCTCCCTCCAGCTCCCTCATGAATGCTTCCTCCACTACAATAAACATTCCAAAGGCCCATTCTTCACCGTCAAAGGTGAGTTTTCTGTTTCATCGACCCATAATTACCAACTCCATCATTTTCAGGGCTCTCATGGCCGCACCTACGACGCCAAACTCGTCAGTCGCGAAATGCACAGGCTGGCGCCTCAGCTCTCATCCAGCTCTACCATGTCCCTGGTGCCACCCGGGAACATATCTCAGCTCAGTCTTGCATCCCCCAACTCCCAAGACCCATGGGGTTTATTGCATGTCCATGTCCTCCCTCTTTTCAATGGAGAGCCACTCCGGATACCCATGTGAGTGTCTTTGGCGTCAGAGTCGAACGCACTGTAGTTCATCCTGCTCCCAGAGAAGACCTGAATGCCCTTGTTAAACGCCACATCCAAACAGTGGTTACGTCTATGCCCAGTCGTGCCCTCAACAAACTCGAATCCGATGCTGCAGACTTGATTGCCGCAGGGATGGTCACATTGAATGCCAAGCTAATGGGTGTCCATGATACCAAATTGATTGCACGAGTCGTAGAAACCTGGAACTTTTTCTGGGACCAAGTGCTTACATATGTCGAAGGAGTGAGTGACAAGCAACTGTCAACTTTCCTTTCATGCTCGCTAATTAAGTGTCAGGTCTTGCTACCCCTACAGACACATCCCCTTCTATCTTCGCTCCATAGGACTCATAAATCTCATAGGACTAAGTCACCTAATCGTCAGAATGGCTGCAATTCATCCGCAATGCCTGATCATGCATCAAATCACATAGACGTTCGCACTATTGCACTTCGCTCTTTCCGGGATTGCGTCATAACACATTTGGCATGCCGTCTGCTTGAACGATTTCGTCTAGAGAATATTTCCGAGACTTTTCATCAACCACGCCTACAGCAAATGTATGTCCAATGATTGTCAGTGTCGGTTTGATTGACTCAAGAAAGATTGAAGGTTACTTGTTCTGGCTTCACAGAGCGAAAATCGGTTAACTACCTTTTCACTTGCTCCTCCGGATCCTGACGCTTCACCGAATGCTGCCAAGGTAGATGAATTACTCAGAGCAATGCGGGGGGCTCGACCGTCTGAGCGTACAGGCCTTTCGAAAAACCCTTCAACATTTCCCGTTAGAGCACCTAGCTTCTTATCCGGCGGTCTATCACGAGACAGACGAGGCCGTGTGGCACATAAACATAGGAGTAAATTCTCCGTCTTAAGTCTTGGTTCGAGTGACCAAGATGTGCCACCAGGGGATGAAACCCCAAAAATAGGGCACTCTTATGACTCTGAACATAAGCGTAGGATGGAGCTGCTTGATTCATTGAAGTAGGCCATCAGCCTCAACTGGTTGGCTGATTGAGACTGACACTGACGACTGATAGGAGCTCCAACGCGGAGGGCCCGCCGGGCCCAAGAGCGAGTGGCGGATGGGGGCTTGGAGCCGGTCAAGTCGATAAGACCGTTGATTATGACGAAGATGAGGAACTTGATCAAGGACAGATCCAGGACAAGGTGCGTAATTGGAATTTGGAGATGTACCTGTCACCAATGAGACGTGTCTAGCTAAGCACTACCTTCTTGGCTCCAGAGTCTGGACGACGAAGAATGACGTGATTTATTAATACTTCTCCTGTAAATCGCCTTGTACCAGTATCCATCTACTTGCGTCATCGTGGATAAAAATTGTCTTCTATGAGCACACAGCGATCACCTGCCAGCCGCCCCGTCTCAGACCGTCGACGGGTATATAAACTGACATACTCAAGACGTGTTCTTCTCATCACACCATTGCCAATATGTCTGGTAACGCAGTATTGCTTGATTTCACGGTCTCCCATCTCATGTGTGTCTAGACGCTACCAACCCGAGAAACGTTGCCGGCGGCTTGAAGGCCACAATCAACAACCCAAAGACCTCTCAGTCTGCGAAAGAAAGCGCTGAGGAGAGGCTCAGTGGTATGCAGAATGAGCTCGGCGCTCAGGACGCTGCCGACAGCGGAACAAAGAACACCGGAAACGTTCTTGGTCAGTCGCAAAGTTGATATGAACCGAGGCTATCACTCACCGATTTATTGTCGCAGGAGGATACAAGGCCACTATCAATAGTATGTCCGCCTTTTTTGAATTTAGGATCTCGACTCTTAACAACGCATGATAGATCCCAAGGCGTCGCACGGTGCCAAGGAACATGCTCGGGATGTTCTTGAGGATTACAAGAAGCAGGGTGACTTGAATGACCCCGACTTCATCCCCGAGGATTAGAATTTTAGATTTCCGCTTTACCTAGAGATTCAGACTGTATTCTATACTACACAACTGAATAGGGGAATTGTAATTCTAAGTGACACACTATTATGATTGGCTCCTGCCTAAGTCTTCCAATCGTTGTGACAGCACGTCTAGTCGCCCTTCGAGACTAGCAACGTTGTTTTTGACGAGGTCATGGTTTTCTCCAAGACTTTTCTCCACAGCTCTTACAGCATCATTGAGTACTGTTAACACATCGTGTGTTTTTTGCTGTTCTTTCTCGAGTTCATTGAGTATGGCTTGAAAATTTGTAGCTGATGAGTGAAGAGTAGACAAGGTTCTTAATCTAGTGAGTATGTGGGGAATCTGTGGTAGAGCCGGACTAAGTCGCGACAAGATAGGCAAAAGGCCGTCGGGGATGGGCGTGATGAGAGAAGTAGATTGAGACGAGTGTCGTCGATATTGTTGAGTAGCAGAAGCCCTGTCTAGATCGGATAGAAGTAGCTTTAGACGGCGGGATAAGGTATCTATGTGCCGGGGCTGTGTTAGAAGCCCGAGCTGAGAGTTGAGCCGTGTTATTAATGGCAGTAGTGGTGGAGGGAGAGGTGAAGCCTAGATAGAGACTAGTCAGTGAAAACTTGTCCGCATTAATGTCAAAATTACCTCATCGAGCGCAGCATTGGACGAACCAATGAGCATTTCCAATGCCTCAACGCGCTTGTCAAGGTCAATTAAATTCCCCATTTTCGACGTTTCTGGGTGGTTCGAGTCCTCAATATCTGAGTCTGACGCCTCGTCTTCTGGTTCTGGTCTATCATCACCTAGAACTGTGCCTATGAGACGGGCACGACCTTCATGACTCTTTCTAATTTTGTCCAGTCTGCTCCGCACGACGACCAAATCCTTGATGAGATCGCCTGGATCGACATTATCTTCCTCACGTTCTTTCTGAAGTAGGGGATTGGCAGGATCTGAAAATTCAGTTTCCAATGAAGCAAGTTCGATAGTGAGCTGCTGCAGTCGCCGTGAAAGCGGAACAGGTCGAGAAACATCAGATTTATTGGTCGTCGATGATGGCAAATCCGGGGAAGGTGGATAAACATAAGTCGTCCGAGAGCGATCTGGGATATTGAAAAAAATAAACAGGTTTAAATCCAAGGTATTCAAATAGGCTTACGTCTGCGCTCTGCTTTTACGAATTTCTTTGTTGCCTCGTCGTGGTTTATTGCTGACACGTCGAGTTCTTCCTTGGTAGGAGGTGGTATCTGTTTTTTACCAGGGTTCTTATTTTGTGTACCTTCTTCGTCACTCGACTCTGCTTTCTGGTATGATTATACAAAAGGAAGTCTCGGAAGTAGGGAGGATGGCACTCACTATTGGTTGAGGCACCGGAAGAACATCATCGGTCTCATAGACATCTGGAGCAGTGTCCTAGCAGAGTAGGGTCAGGATGGAATTTTTACGACGTCGAGTAGCCTACGATGTCCGGGAGGTCAGCGTATTTGTTTCCACTCATGTACATGTACAGTTAGCTTAGAGGTGTGCTAGGCTAAAAGTATTAATGCGTTTCGTCGTGGTTAGGGTTTATATCACACTCTTCTAATAACATATGGCCGCCTCAGAGAAATCTTCCCTACTACCCATACATTCCCCTACTGGAAGATATGTTCTTGTGATCCACGGAGGAGCGGGAAAAATCACTCGGGAAACTTCTACACCGGAGCAACAGGCAGCATACAAAAAGGCACTCAAGAAGTCGCTGGAAGCGGTGAACTGAGTGTTCTCCTCGCACAAAATTTGAAGGCTTATGTGTTTTGTTACAGGGATACGATATATTGCGCAACGGTGGTGAGGCCATGGATGCCGTTGTAGCCGCAGTCACGGTCATGGAAGGTGAATGCTAGAATGTCATCTTGCGAACCTCGACACCATCTCGAGATAGACTGTCCACTGTTCAATGCTGGCAAGGGAGCCGTTTTCAACGTTGCAGGAAAAGTGCGTTACCAATATCTTGTTGATTTTATCCACCTGATCATGTATCAGAATGAGCTTGAAGCATCACTCATGCTTTCCAAGCCTCCAGTCTCTCACCCCCACATACCAGCCACCCGACGAGGGGTTTCTGCGACACTACTGACCAGGGTGAAAAATCCCTCTCAACTCGTCCGTGCGCTATACGTTAACTCGGAACGAAATCCACATCCGTTCCTTTCAGGAAATACTGCAGAAGAGATAGGTGCTTCTCTTGGAGAGGTACTCGTAGACTCATCGTACTTTTATACTGAAAGACGATGGAGAGAACATCGTCGTGGATTGGGACTACCCGAAGAACCGTTACCATACCCTTCCGACGATGTTCATGAAAGGCTTCTTCCTATTGATCAGTTGCCCAAAGGGACTGTGGGCGCTGTAGCCTTGGATATCCGGGGTTGTATAGCGGTCTTAACCTCGACAGGTGGGCGCACTAATAAACTTGTTGGCAGAATTGGAGATACCCCACACATGGGTTCGGGATTCTGGGCAGAAGAATGGAAGTCTACGTCAAACACTTGGTTTAGAGCCTTATTGGACAAGCTCTGTGGTAGCCATAAGCCGAGTTCGATGGGGATATCTGGTACGGGAGATGGAGACGTGGGTGTCTTTGCTATTTCCATGTGTTAGTGCTGTTGTTGACAAGGCTTCCTAGTACTTTATAAGGCTAGCCACTGCTGTATCCATCGCCCGAAGGACACAATACCGAGGCGAAACAATTGAAGAAGCCGGGAGACATGCTGTGGAGGAACTGGGAGGATTAGGAGGCGAAGGAGGTGTCATTATTTTGGACTCGGAAGGCAACGGTAAGCAAAATTGTCTCAATCGTTCGAGTTGATTATCATATTGACCTTCTTTTTAGTTACTCTGCCTTTCAACTCGCCTGGGATGTATAGAGGCATCATCCGTGAAGACGGTATAGCTTCCACAGCAATTTTCTCTGACGAAGAGGTCTCTTAATTATTCTCCTACAACGTGTTGTGGTAATCTTATCTCCAGGCACAGCATGTAGCGCTTACCCCATATGTCAATACTTTGTTAGTTTCAGATATGGAAATAGCAATCCCGACATTATTCTTGAAAGCAGTGTTGTGTTGTTTTTATCCCTTCCTGGCTTTCGTCTCCTTCTTCTTTTCTCTTCTTCCCTGATTTTCCTCCATCTTCTCCCTCGATGCCAGCTTTTGTGCGATCGAGAGTCATTAAATTAAAATAGGGACAGTTATGACAGTTTTCAATCGAGTTTTCTCGGCCTTTGCTTTTGTTTCATTTGACGGCTAACTTGGAATTTGCAAGGAAAGAGTGGTTTTTTCTTCTCTCTCTCGCGATAGTCAGTCACCTTGCTGACGTTACTTTTAGCGTGAAACGCGGAACATACATCTACCTGGGATGGATGTCTTTTTCTAGTCTCTTATTTCTCATAAATTCTGTCGCTTGGAACGGTAATGTAGCGAATCTGGCATTGGTTCACTGTGATATAGCAACGAAGATTCTAATAGGAGCTTCTGTTGCTGTACAGCTGGCATGTTATGTATTAGTAGATGTTTGTATCATGCTATTGTCGCCCCGTGCACCTGTTCGTACATTGTTGACCTCAATTTTGAACCATTTTTTGTTATCTTTAATTGTGTCTGTTGCTCCTGCGATGACAATGTTAGCAAAACCCTCCGTGTACGGGATGTCTGCTGCCATCAGATCTGAGCGTGTGATGGCAATGCAGTTCCCTAGTAGTTCCGTTTAACTGCTGTAATGGTTAGATTGTCGGAGGTTCCATTTTCTTTGAGGCACCGATTGATGTCGCTCACTTATGGCTTCCCTAGTTGCGGTGTCTGTACTTTGTGCGAAGCACACGACAAGGTTGGAGATTTTGGGGTTCTCGGTGACTGGTGACCTAGCCGTTGTATTATCTTAGGTGAAATATTAGATGCTCGGGCATAGGATTTGGCCATTGGGAGGGGTGCGTGTCTGCTGGCCTCTAAGCTTTCTACTGGTTCGTTGCGTCCTGAGGTGCCTTTCCTAGGTTTGTTTACATGTTCACTTATTTTATCTGCTTTTTTTGTAAGCTTGGCCAGGGTCTCCATAATCTGCTTATCTGATTGGATTCCTTTGTAGGAGGGGTTTCCCTGTGATGATGTTTAGTAGATCGTATACTTCGTCTGTGATGAAGGAGGTTTTGGTCAGCATTAGGATATGTATTGGGATTCTTTATATCTTTGATTAAATTTACCTCCATATCTTTGCGTGGCGTGCGAATTTTGTGTTGATGACATGACAAAGAGGAATTGCTCCTAACTATTATGAGCCATCCGTCTGTTCACCAGCTCTATGAACGTCTTGACACAGTCGGAAAGGGTGGCTATGGTTCAGTTCACAAAGGCAGGCACATCCCAACTGGAACAATTGTCGCTCTGAAAATCATCAACCTTGACACTCCCGATGACGATGTGGCCGACATCCAGCGTGAAATTACTCTCCTCAGTCAGCTTCGTGACGTACCTAATATTACAAAGTATTTTGGCTGTTACATGGACGGGCCTCGTGTTTGGATTGTCATGGAGTTTGCTCATGGCGGTAGTGTTGATGCCCTCATGAAAGCAACCAAGGACGGCTGCCTCGAGGACAAACATGCCTCCGTCATTATCCGGGAAGTCTTGGTCGGACTGAGCTACCTTCACAGAGTGCCCGTCATTCATCGCGATCTTAAAGCAGCCAACATTCTCATCACTGAAACTGGAAAGGTCATGATCTGTGACTTTGGTGTTTCTGCTCTCCTTACCACATCCACCAGCAAGCGCAACACTCTCACCGGTACACCCTACTGGATGGCCCCTGAGGTTATCCAGAGTGTCAGCGCATACGATACAAAGGCCGATATATGGAGTCTTGGCATCATGGTTTATGAAATAATCAAAGGGAGCCCTCCTCACTCCAACCTGGACCGTTTCCAGGTCATGGAACTAATTCCTCGGGTAAAACCACCCCGTCTTTCTGAGCAAGAAAGTAGCAAAGATCTACGAGACTTTCTGTCCCATTGTCTCAAGGAACTTCCCACTGAAGTGCGTTGTTTTCCTAATCGGCTTGGATTGAGGCTGGACGTGTGAGCAGAGATTATCTGCAGAGGACCTCTCGAAAACAAAATGGATCAAATCTGTACATAAAGTCAGCTTGTCCATTCTTCAGGAGCTTGTTACGCGGCTCAAACAAGCGGGTCCAAGAGCCAGTCTCGCTGCACCGTTGGATTGGGAAAAGGAAGCTGAGGGGTAAGTTATGAATGCAAGCGTAATTTTTCCCGTGAGTGTTTATTCTGGAATTAGCCCAATCGTCGACGACCTAGGTGGCTGGGAGTTTGAGACGTTACATGGTCAAAATATTCCTCAGTCTATCGAAAGATCTCAAAGTACTCCACCCCCAATTGAAACTCAAGATTCCGACACCGTTCGAGCATTAGGCTCAACTTCTGCCTTACCCACATCTTTGCGTCATTTATTTGAATATAGCTCTCAGGTCGAGTCCTTCTGCCCTAAACCAACGAACCTGCTACAGCCATCTACATCCCCTACTACAACACTTATCCAGGATCAAAATCTCAACTTTTCAGCATACCAGGATGGCCTGTGGCCTAGCAACCAAATTACGAAGGACGTTTCTGCTTCAATGTCCGATACCGCATATAATCAAAGTCGACAAGCTCTTGGCGAGCTCTTCAACCCGCTGGATACAACAGACACTCCTGATGTCGCGAATGCAGATTATCTTCCAACATCTTTTATTGAAATTCCAGATTTGGATGAACTTCCTACGATCACTAAACCTCTCTCCATCTCGCCTGACAAGCACTCTGATGAGGCATCCAATTCCTCGCCATCTCCAGCAAAAAGTTATCCGCAACGCCAACGCTCTCGAAGCAGCACTGAAACACCAGAACATCATCTTCATGACCGTGATCTTGCTTCTCCCGCGGCTTTTCGATTTCCGCTAAATCGGAGAGCAAAAAATAAGGCACAGGTTGCCGATGCCTTTGTTCCTATTCCAAAACCCATTGAGCATTTACCAAGTTCCCATCAGGCTACACATTCACTAGATACACCGTCTCGCCGAGCTGTCATCCAGCCATTTGTGCCACCCTCCATGTATCGTGCCTGTTCTGCGACAGCCGTGCAGCAAGTACATAATCGTCATGGTTCTAAACCTCCAGATTTGAATGACGAATCCCTATTTGAACCTTCGAAGTTTCCCATTCGTATTCTGACAGACCGGTCCGGCTCTGAAGCATCCCTGGGAACTCCAGGTTTGAAAGATGTACTCAAGGTGAGTCAGCTCAATCCTTGATCAGTTTTGTACCCACCAATCTCAATGCAGATTCCGTCACTTTCTTCTGAGCACCGCCTTGGCTTCAAGGATCTATTACCACCGTCACCTTCTGTTTTTGCTGCTCCGCTTCGTAATCCTATATCACCTGCAATCGTGATGCGACAGACTTCTGATGAAGATGTATTTCGCTCTGCTTCACCCTATGCGCCGAATTTGACAAATAAGCCAGAATTCACGGAAGACAAGTTTTTCGCTTCTTCTCTCCCTACCTTCGTCGATGTGTCATCTATCAGACCTCCAGATTATACCCTCCTAATGAACAGTAGTCGAGAACAACTTCAAAATGAGATGACCCAAACAGTCGAACAACTAGCCAACTGGCTGGCGACTTTAAAGGGCGGGCTGAGTTCAATTTTGAACAATATACATGACGATGTGATAGAGGAAGAGCAAGAGCCGCTTTCGGCTTTCGACGACAGTCTGAGCCATGGCTCTGGTCAAGAGATGGCCGGGGTTTGGCCTTAAGGATTTTAGTTATGTGTATCTCCTGTTATAATCCTATACGGCTAGCCTAGTGGATGAATAACTAGATGTATTGTTTGCTTTGTAGGTATTCGAAGATGATTCTTACGGCATCTTCAATTGAGCATTCGTGTGTATTAATGTATATCTCGGGATTTTCTGGGCTCTCGTAGGGGGCAGAGATGCCAGTGAAATCTTGTAGTTATTAGATAGCCGGTAAAGGAACTTAATTCTTGATCTCTTACCTTGGATGACTCCAGCCCTGGCTTTCTTATAGAGGCCCTTGGGATCTCGCTTCTCCACAATATCCAATGGAGCATCAACGAAAACTTCCACAAAAGGGATCGAAGCAGATTCATGCAGCTCTCTAGCAACTTGTCGGTCTTTACGGTAAGGGGAGATGAAGGCAGTTATCGTGATAGCGCAAGCATCCGAGAACAGCTTGGAGACCTATGGTACGTTCCGAACCTGTGAGAACATCCAGTATATAGAACCCATTGGGCAACACACCTCTCCTATACGTCGAATGTTCTCGTTCCGCGATTGCTCGTCGAATCCTAGATCCTTGTTCAAACCAAATCGAATGTTATCACCATCAAGCCGATAGGTGAACTTTTTCAGATGTAAAAGGTGTTGCTCTAGGGCACATGCGATGGTTGACTGATGAGTTTTGATTGAGATCAGTGGAAACTGGGAATCTTGAATACATTTATTCTCGCCTTTCCACTTGCACTCAATCCGGTTAGCCAGATGGTGACACCCTTTTGTCCCAGTAGTTCACATCTTTCCTGCCCAGTTACGGAGCCTAACGATTGTTTTTTTAAACTGGGCTTGAAAATTTTTTAGGAAGCGCACCAGGGTGGAAAGTAATGTTAGTGGCCATGTCGAAAACTTGTTGAAATTTAGTAAAAATGATAAATGACATATAATAAGCTGAATTAGTCAAAAAGACAAAAAATTAATCTAGTTTACCTGATAACACAATTTACAATTTACCTTTCTCTTACTTGCACCTTCATTCATATAGGAGCGCCTACAATAGGGAATTTGTGTCGTGATAAGCTTGATCCCATTCAACTTAATATGGTGGAGAGAACATCGTCGAGGATGGGAACTACCCAAGAAACCGCTACCATACCCTTCCGACGATGTTCATAAAAAGCTACTTCTGATTGATCAGTTGCCCAAAGAAACTGTGGGCGCTGTAGCCTTGGATATCCGGGGTTGTAATAGCGGTCTTAACCCCGACAGGTGGGCGCACTAATAAACTTGTTGGCAGAATTGGAGATACCCCACACATGGATTCTAGATTCTGGGCAGAAGAATGGAAATCTACGTCAAACACTTAGAGTCTTATTGGACAAGTTCTGTGGTAGCCATAAGCCGACTTCCATGGGAATATATCTGATACGGGGGATGGAGACGTGAGTGTCTGCTATTTCTATATATGTTAGTGCTGTTGTCAACAAGGCTTCCTAGTACTTTATAAGGCTAGCCACTGTTGTAACCATCACCCGAAGGACACAATACCGAGGCGAAACAATTGAAGAAGCCGGGAGACATGTTGTGGAGGAAGTTGGAAGATTAGGAGGTCAAGGAGATGTCATTGTTTTGGACTCGGAGGGCAATGGTAAGCGAAATTGTCTCGCGTTGCATCGAAGCTCGTTATCATGTTGATCTTTTTTTTTAGTGAGTCTGCCATCCAACTCGCCTGGAATGTATAGAGGCATCATCCGTGAAGATGGTTTGGCTTGCACAGCAATTTTCTCTGACGAAGAGGTCTCTTAATTATTCTCCTACAACGCGTTGTGTGTGATCTTATCTCCAGGTACAATGAAGCGCTTACCCCATATGTCAATTCTTTTGTACTTTGTTAGTTTCAAATATGGAAATGGCAACCCCGACATTATTAGGCATTGTTTTAAAAGCTGAGTGTATTGTTTCTATCCCTTCCTTCCTTCTTCCTGGCTTTCGTCACCTTGCTCTTTCTTTTTTCTTCCCTGATTTTTTCCCATCTCTCCCCTCGACGCTAGTTTCTACGCGATCGAGAGTCATTAAGTTATGACAGCTTTCAATCAAGTTTTCTCGGCCTTTGCCTTTATTTCATTTATTTTGACGGCTAACCCCTTTACTTGGAATTTACAAGGCAAGAGAGTTTCTCTCTCTGTCAATAGTCAGTCACTTTGTTGACATTACTTTTAGCGTGGAACGCGGGAACATACATCTACCTGGGATGGATATCTCTTTCTAATTTCCTATTATTTATAAATTCTGTCGTTTGGAACGGCAATGTAGTGAATCGGGCACCGGTTTACTGTGATATAGCAACGAAGATTCTTGTAGGAGCTTCTGTTGCTGTACCTGCTGGCATTTTATGTATTAGTAGACGTTTGTATCATGCTATTGGGATTAAGGGTATCACAAGGACGAGATCAGAGGTGAAGTATTTTTCTAAACAGTTTTTTTTTGTGGGTCATTGATTGAATTGAATAGGAGCGGAGAAGTATGCTTATGGACTTGGCGATTGGATTCGGAATTCCCGTCATTGTTATGATTCTTCGTTGAGTTGATCCCTCCAACTTTTGCGTGGTACTGAGATTGTAGATCAGATATCGTAGTTCAAAGTCACCGTTTTGACATTTTCGAAGATGTGGGTTGTTGGCCCACCATCGACAATACCGCTCTAGCTTATGTCCTCGTTCTGACGCCACCCCTTGGTCTCTCCCTCGTCGCATCGATGTATTCTGCGTTGTGTGTCGTTGGTCTTCAACGAAACTTCATCGGGATCAAGGAAACTTTGTCAATCAGTCAAGACAAGGTTACACCGAGCCAGTATATCAGGTTGTTGTGCTTGGCTGGGATACAGGCACTGTTCCAAATTGCGATTCATCTGTATGTGATCATCGCATCCGCTACGAAAGGTCACGTCGAACCGTGGCTATCCTGGGAAAAAACACATTACAGTGTGTCTAGGGTTTTTCATCTCTTTTGATGCTTATCGAATGACCTGTGTTGAGTGAACAGATTTCAGTCGTATTGACGTTAAACAAGAGAGAAACTCAGAATTCGTCGACCTTGAACGAGTCCGATGGACCATAGTGATCTCTGGCTTACTGTTCTTTGCACTCTTCGGTTTCACAGGTGAAGCTATTCGAAATTACAATAGATGCGCCAAGAAACTCTTTGTACGAAAAGCAGCCTCAACGCCGATGACTCGAGGTCTTCCTTCTATTAGGTTTCATGGGAGTGGAAAGAGTGATACGACTCTTGTGTTCGACGATGATGTTTCGACCGTGTCGAGAATGGAGATGGCAAAAGAGCGACAACAGCATAGGCATTCAATGGATACGGAGAGTGTTTTCACTGAGCATACGGACTCTACGACACTGGCATTGTCCGGCGAGAAGAGACGATCGACGACCCGTGGTGATACCGATAACGACAAGGAGAGCATAATAGAGTCAGAAGCCCATGCAAGTACAGCGGATTCAATATCGCTATACTCACAACCTTCACTGCGCTACCCCAGCTCCCCAGTCCTTCCGCCAGTGTCATTGGATCCGCCAGGTGCACTTCTCGATTCTCGAGGGGATGGCAATCGACATGACTTTCTTCGACCAATGTCATTTTTACTTGGAAATCAATATCACTATCCACAGGGCCCGTACCAAAGAACCCCGCCAAAACAGACAATACCGATATCCGTTGCGCCTACACCGGAAGGATCGTTTCTTGACCTTCGGGCATCACTAGGACCGGCTGTTTGAGATTTCGTCACACTGAAATAAACTCTTAGATAACAATAGGCAAAAATCCTTGTTCGTCATAGGTACAGTGTTTTAGCGAGAATTAGAGAACAGAGACTGGCTATCTCAGTCATCAGGAACGTGCAGAGATAGAAGTGTTGGAAAGAGCAGCACGCAGACGTTGTCGCAGAGGACTGTCCGGCTGAGGGGTGGCGGAAGTAGCGGAACAGGTGTCTGGCTGGAGGGTGACAGAGGTGTCGGACAGGAGAGTAGAAGGGGTATCTGTTGGATGGGGTTGATGGTCGGTGTTGGTAATAGGAACGAATTGGACGTGTTCGCTGACAATGGCTATACGGGTCCACCGTCTGTAGCGGGTGTACTAGAACCTGGTGAGGAAAGAATGTATGAATCAAAAGGTGGTAACCCACTTTGCCCAAGCTATTTGAATGACAGTGATTTTCCCACTTGTTGTCGCTGTATATCCAGCCATCTGGATCTGTCGAGGGTTGTTGAGAGCTATCGTCATCGTCGTTGTTGTGGTCGTTGTCGTTGTCGTTGTCATTGTCATCTTGGGGAGGAGAGGGTTGGGAGGAGGAAGCTTTGATCCTGAGGGATGTGGGTTTAAAGAGACGACTGGCACTAGAGGCAAGGGAGGGAGAAGAAGGAGAAGAAGGGTCATCTGTAGGCAGAGAGCGGGAGATACGTGAGAGGGATGAGCCTGGTGTGCGGACGAGGAGACGCCACTCTGGATCGAGCCATTTCCAGGTAGCAGTGCGTTTGATGGCGAACTTTGCGTCTGGGGCGGGCAGATAGACGGTGGCGGGGTCAGGAAGGACAAATGCAGCTGGGGGGGAGACGGGAAGGAGAGCAGGAGAGGACCAGGCAGGACGTTCGGAAGGAATGAGGGCGGCAGTCCAATCGAGGCCGACCCACCAGCGCTGGTTTTCGTGGACGGTTATGAGGAAGCGGAGTGTGTGGCCAGAAGAGGAATCTGAGGTGGTGGTGGTGAAAGAAAGGGGTCTTGGAAGAGGCTGACCGGTGAGGAAGGCGTGGGCAGCGTGTAGGGCGGCACGGACAAAGGCGCTTCGCCAGAGGACAGAGACAAGGACAGAGGCCCAGGGAGCGCGGCGCACGATGAAGAGAGAGCCGATGAGGGCGAGGAGCAGACGGGTGCGAAGGAGATGGGTGAGGACAAGCCAGGGAAGAGTGAGGAAGGCAGCAGCACGGAACAGAGCGCGGGGAGCAAGGTTCGCGGGGGAGAGAGAGGGGAGAGCGGTGGCGACGGTGGCGAGGTTGGTGATGGCGGCCTGGAGAACGGTGTCGGTGATGAGCGGGGAGGGCGGGGGGCGGGGATTATTGACGAGGAATACGAGGAGGGCGAGGAGGAGAGGGACGGCATAGCGGAAGAGAGCGGGTGCGACGAGGCACAGGAGACACCAGCCGGCGAGAACGAGCCACGAGGCGTACCAGTCGTCGGCCCAGGCGAGGAGGCGGGCAGCACGGGAGGCAACGGTGAGCAGAGGTGCGAGCCGGACGAGGGCGTCGACGACGACGAGGGGAATGTCGAGGACCATATTCAGCTATTTATGTCACACTCTCTCATGACACTCGCCCTCACAGCCCACATATTCTACTCGCTGTTGGGCGCTGCCGCCAACGCCGTGGTGAGACCGTTTGATGCGTCGGGGGGCGGCGTCGGGCAGCGCTGGGATGTTGTGCACTTTGCCGACATTGCCGCCCACGGGTACCGCTGGGAACACGAATTTGCATTTCTGCCTGGTGCACCACTGGTGGTCAAGTATCTGTCCCCGTTGTCGATCAACGTCATGAACGGTGTCCTGGCCTGGGACACAGCGCGGACGCTGTTGTCGCTGTCCCAGGAGCACATTGGCATCGAGGCAGGACGCCTCGGGACGGCGTTGTCGCTGGTGCCGTTGAGCGCGGCGACGCAGCACGTAGCGACGGGGTATGCAGAGCCACTGTTCCGCTGGCTGTCGTACCGGGGAATGCTGTGTTGTGCACGACGACAATGGCAGCGGGCGACGCTGTATTTTGTGCTCGCAACAGTGCTCAGGTCCAACGGCGTCTTTCTCGCAGGATTTGTGGTCTGGGGGTCCTTCCGCCACAATCCAGTGCGAGCCTGTGTGGCGTCGGCTGCTATTGCCCTCCCGTTTCTCGCCCACAACTACGAGGCCTACCGTAAGTTCTGCCCGTCCTCCTCTCCCCCCGCTTGGTGCCACAACACCCTTCCTCTCGTCTATCCTTACGTCCAGGCCGTCTACTGGGACGTCGGTCTCTTCAACTACTGGCAGCTCAACCAGCTCCCCAACCTCCTCATCGCCCTCCCTCCTCTCTACGCCCTCTTCGTCTACGCCTTCCGCTATCTCTTCCACTGGCTCACTTTCTCTTCCCCTCCCTCTCCCTTTTTCCGTCCCTCCGTCGCCCCACATGCCCTCCATGCCCTCTTCATGTCTCTCATCCTCCTCTTTGCCTCTCACTCACAAATCGTCCTGCGCCTTGCCCCCTCCATGCCTTTTACCTATTGGGCCCTCGCCTATATCCTCGCTCACCCACACCGCCACCCTTGGGTTTCTACTCTCTGGATCCCTTGCGCTTTTATCTGGAGTTTTCTTTCTGTCATTCTATGGGTCGCTTTTTTACCTCCTGCTTGAAGTATACATTATAAGCTATAGATATATATAAGTACTACGCTACTTTAAAAGTAAAAGGCACATTCGTCTGGCTAATTTTCAACCAAGGAAGCAGATATCCACCCTGACCAATCCGCACCGTCGCCGCCACATGAATATCCAATGCATCCAGCGGCAGAAGGTCAAGCAACGGAAAAACCCCTTGCGTCAGATTTACATCATTAAACATCCCAGAGTTCACCGTTTGTCCGCCAGGTATCAAAAGTCCACCAGAAAACGTATGTGAGAAAAATGCATACACCTGTCCATTAACGCCGCCCTCGGCCTGCACAGACTCGATCACCATGTCCACATTCACTGGATTATGAATATCAACACCACCAGACACCATATTTGTCTGCAACACATCCAAGGGGATCACCACCTGGATGCTATTGATCAAATTCGGCTGATTCAGCCCTCTAATCTGCGACGACAGTTTTAGTCCCTTCACTCCATCTAGAAGCGACACAAAGGGTGTGCTCTCTTCATCTCCAACAACGTCCACATCAAGTGTTTCGTCGCTTTGTATAAACTGTGATAAGAACCGTTGTGCCGTTGTATCGTTGGCATTTTCAGGTTGGTAATGGAACTCGCCTGCATACTCTTGTCGACCAGGAACCAGGTTAAATTCCTAACAATCAATCAGTTCCCGTCGTCCCCGTACGCACACACACAACTCACGTTCATTACAGCACGCCCAATCTGGGTACCCTCAAAAATCACTGCAAGCGAAACATCAACCGTGCTTAACGACACATTCGACGGATTCTCCAACGTCGCAATCGCCTGCCCGATAACGTATTCATTCCCACCTTGTCCACCACTTCCTATCACTGAGATATTATTCAGTCCGACCTGATGATTGAATGTCGCAGCCCCCTTCAAACTCGACGTCACATCAACAGGTATCCCAGAAATCGGCACATCTCCAATCTCAGTTCGCGCCGTAACATCTACTGTTCCCTTGATGCGGACGCTAACCTCATCCGTCAATGTCGCACTCGCCAACAACTCTTCAAACGCGTTATTGTTGAGCGACTTGAGCGGTTGGTTCTCGAATGAAATCACAACTTCTACAGTATTGCCAGTAGATACTCCACTGTTCACTGCTTGTTTCGGGAGGTCAAGCTTTCAAACTCAACAACAGTGTACTTGGAAACAAAAGAAACAACCTACCTCTGCAACATCAGTGCCTTGTACATTGAGAACAAGTTTCTGCGCCGATTCTAGAGGCTGCAATGAAAAGCCATATGGGTTCGCAATTTGTGCAACGGCCCTCTTCGAGCTCACGGGTGGCGCAAATGTCTGGTCTTGTTCTTGCATCGTAATCTCTATATCATCAAGTTGAACGGCTTTGATCACATTCAGTTGTTGTCCAGGGAGAGTGATATTCAACTCTAGTGTCTGGAATGCAGCGCTTAACCAAGCAATAGGCCCATCTGCACCAGGTGGTTGAACGCTGCCACCTTTGGTCGTCAAAGTCATGTTGTGGCCCATCAAAAATTGGGAGAAAAGCTGTCCAAGCGTTTTCAGATCGTTATCATTCTGGGGCACAATCCGACCCGAAAAGTGAGTATGCGTGACGGCCAGTGGATTGAGCGTAACTTGAGAAGAGGACAGAGCTGCAGACCACAAGTCAATAACCACCAAGGACTTTGTTAAGCATGGAAAATACTCACGTCCAAGGAAGATGCCTTGATAAAAGGCCTGGAAGCTGACTTGTCCAAGTTCGATACCAAACTCTGACAAGTGCAGGTCATCAATGATCAAGTTCGAAAAAAAAAAGAAGGCTCCACTCACGTGCTGAAGAAGGGATGGATGCGTCGGTCTCAATATGTATACCACCAGCAGGATCGTCCGACGGCAAGTCAAATTTTACAACAGATACGCCCGCAACATTGTTAAACGCCTTGAACGAGATAGACTTTTCGAAGACAAGACCTTCGAAAATCGTGCCCAAGGTATAAACTCGAATCTGATCAGTCGAAATTGTCCATTCAAACTCCTCACTGTGCAACAAGGATTCTGCGAATGATGTAAACTCGTCTTGATCCGAGATGGTGAGCCGTCCACTGGCTTCGTAATTGGGCACACCAACATTTGCAGCTACGCAAACCGGAGGGAGGGTGACTGTGGCAATTGGCTTTTCTTGCCACTTCAAGGTCACAGGTCCGGTAAACTCGATACGAGCATCAAGAGGTCCAATATTTGTGAGAGAACCTTTGAACGAGATGTCAAGGCCGTCATCGGAGATGTTTGTAATGAATGCCTCTGAAAGCACTAGGTTGGAGTCATCGACCATGTGTTGAGCTATAGGTCCAGCGACTGCACCAATGAGGAAGAGACTGGTCTGATCTGTAGTTGTAGGGACAGATGTCTGATTGAACGTGAGACTAGTTGCAAAATCATCCAGTTTTGTGTCAGCATCAACACTGATGTCAACTTTGAGGTTTGCGAGGGCGGCAAGAATAGCACCTATAGCATCGAACTGATGCCCACTGACACATGTAGGCTTTGAGTCATTAATAGTGGTATTCACCGGAGGTTTATAGTCCGGATTATCGAGAACAAACTGGAACATATCATTGAGGGGCCCAAGATCAACATGATTCTGAGCAGCAGAGGCCTTCAAGAGCTTAATGATGGTAACAGGATCACGAGTGAATTCGAAGGGTAGGCCTGAGGAAGTCGCCTCGCTATGGCCATCTACGTGAATCGGGTCAGAGGAGACATCTGTGTTGGGAATCGATCCAACATCGATGCCCTGAAAAGACCCTGAACCGCTCATTCGAAGAAGGTTAACGCTGACAGTGAAAGGATTCGAGAGTGTGAAAGAGGCAGTGGCGATCCCCGTTTCAACTATATCCTTCGGGAATGTTAGGGATACACTCTTGATCAGAGTTTGATTGAGAGCCGGAATCGTGACAGGGAACAGATGAATTTGGGAGAGGGCCAACTGCAAGGATTGAATATTCGTAGCGCTTGAGTCGCCAATTATAGCAATATCAACATCAACTCCTTGCAAGTAATGTTCCAGCAAAGTTTGGCCGATTGCGACAGCATCTCCTTGGGGAGCGAAGTGGACATCAATCGTGGTATTCATATTGCCAGGAGTAATCGTCAAGTCTTGGGCGTTGGCAGTGCCCATTGACTTGTCCTGAAAT
>Ga0153946_1000070_pt1 | contig 34537 bp, 43 predicted proteins | sample TSNJ030MetaG_FD_104751 | JGI IMG/M metagenome (GOLD analysis project Ga0153946, IMG submission 104751) | Attine ant fungus gardens microbial communities from New Jersey, USA - TSNJ030 MetaG | ecosystem: Host-associated > Fungi > Mycelium > Unclassified | place: USA: New Jersey, Wharton State... | reverse complement strand
CCTGGTTTCGATTTTTCTAACCTGCGCTTCAGTCTACCATTCCATTAACCAAGGTCATCAGGCAACTGGTCCATAATCAATGGAAAAATACCACTCACGATGCAAGTGCTTTGGGCTTTCGTGTATCAATTAATAGACAACTGCCAGCTCCCTGAGGGCCAAATGCCCAAATCCTGTTGTGATTATCAGCCCATTCCCCTCCCACTTCTTTGCACTTGTCTCGCAGCGCGTCCCAAAACTGCTCGGGCTTGGCACTTGGTTTACGGAGGATATCATCACACTTGTCTATCCTTTCTCCATCCTCATCAGATTTGCCATCTTGACGATCATGCAGTAGCTTATCCAGCATCCTTGCGTTATCTAAGAGAAAATCTAAAAGCAGCACCGGTATCGGGCTTGCACGTATCGTGAAAGATACTATGTTCTGAGAGCTTGTTCCCTTGATTGTTCCCCGGGGGGCTCCTAACGTCTTGGTAGGCGCCATGTCTACAGACAATGTTCAGTCTGTAGCATACCAAACCACCATAATGTTTCTAAAAAGAAAATGCGCACCTGATGCCTTCACAGCGGTCTCCCTGAACGGTACGATCGGTTTTGAAGCATGCACCTCGATTTTCGCAAATCGTTCTCGGAGATCCTTCAAACATCTCTGTTCGGGATTTAGCTGACTACTGAGCCAAGTCCGAAGCCTGACAAAATTCACGTGCCTCGAGATGCAACTCCCCAGCAGTCAGGATGACGTGCTCGCCTGTCTGCTGTTGGAAGGTTTCAACACAAGGATCTGATTGACTGAGTAATTTTAGCCCAGTCAACAATTTAGGCATGTCTGCTGAGAAAGCTGGTTCTAGAGCGACACGAACAATAGGTGGCGTCTATATATCAGGTTCAATATCTTCTATCAACATATGGAAGAAACCGCGACTCACAGTTCGGTTTACCGCTCCTAGATTGACCAACCAAGATTTAGGGTCAACTCCGTCTTGAACATCTCTTTTTCCTTGTGCACATACAGTGGCACTCCTATAGACCTTGCCTCCTAAGCCCTTAATCGCGAAGATGTTCCCAGCTCGAACAAAATCGACTGGATTTAATTCTCTGCCCATCATGATGTACAAACCCTCTACTGTTGCGGAAACAATGTACTTCTGATTGTATGGATGCGTCGGCTCAAGGGTTGGGTCATATTTGGGCAACAGCGCATGCACTATACTGCCCACCCGAAGAATACCAGAATACAGACGAGCGAACCCAAGGACCACTTCCGAAGCTTCATCCGCCTCCTCTAGCTCTTCCAAGACAGGAGACTCTCCTTTTGGTGATTGGATCTCTATGCTGGCCAGCTGGTTTTCCGGCCCGTTTTCTTGTTTCTTTGGTAAAACAGCCCGCGCTTTGGCCTTCATTCCGTCTGTTGTTAATGGCTGTTCCTTCTTTCCTGGTAAATCCTTCTTCGATACTGCGAACATCTTGCTCACATACGCTGTGATACATGAATCTATTTCCGCTTTGCCCGCATAGAGATCTTCCTCTAATTTGTCTTTGGGAGCGATGGTCACTTCCTGAAGCTCTGGATAAAGCATCTTCGGTATGCGGGTAGATTGCGCAGCGGAGGGGGCAGGAACGATGTCAATTGTCGCCTGTATGATACAAGTTGACAAGGGGAGCCATTGCGTGAAGATCAGAGAAAGAAGCTGGCGTGTATCCTTAGATTTAAGGTTGCGAGGAGGTATTTTGAGGTTGAGTGTGGTGACAATTTTTGTCACCTTGTCTGGATCACTGCAAGTCTGTCGGTATTAGCAATTCAGATATCATAAAATCACAAGGTACACACGGGTTGAGTATTACAGCGTCATATACAGCCCAAACATTTTCAAGAACAAATTGCACAAAAAGTGGCTTCAGTCTTCTGCCTTTGAGATATTTGTAACTAATGACTCTTTTCGTCTTTGGGTCCAAGAAGAAATCGCCCCATAGGACTCTTCTCAAGTTTGCCTCTTTGATGTTAAGTTTCTGAGCATATAACTGAGCAAATTTTCCAATGCGAAATCCCCATCCGTCTAATGCTGAAGCGAAGATGACATTCCCCTTTTCTGGGGCGAAATAGATATCCTCATCATCCTTTTCCTGAAAATCTTGTTCCGTCTCGTTCACAGTTGCATCGGCTTCATCGGCTTGTTTTTCTTTCTTTGCGATCAACCGTCTTTCCCGTTCTTCTCTCCATCGAAGATCGTCTTCCATACGCTCACTAGCAAAAAAGTCACCCATCACTGCGTTAACTTGCTCTATCAGACGGACAAGGTGATGGTGGGCCTCGACTGGAGAAAGTTTGAGTTCTGTAATTAGACGATCGAATTTATTGATTACGAGGATTGGCCGAAGTCGGTCTTGCCACGCTTGTCTTAGCACGGTTATTGTCTAAAGCACTCTGTCAGTATTTAAAACCCTACAGTTTTGACTTTGACGAAGGAATATCATACTTGCGTACAGACGCCTTCGACTACATCTACGAGGACGAGTGCACCATCTACCAGTCTTGCAGCAATGGAAACCTCGCTGGAGAAATCAACATGTCCAGGTGTATCAATCATATTCACGGTATATGTCTTGGTTCTCTTGCCTTGTTACAAAAAAGTAATGATATGAGCATGCAATATCATACGTCAAGAGTATATGAGTACAATAGCGAACCTCCAGCATTATCCCGTTCCACAACATGAAATTTCAAGGACACCGCGCTACTCTCCATTGTAATCCCTCTCTCCTGTTCATCTTCCCTGCTATCCAGGTATCTTGTCTTTCCAGCCATACGTGCCGATATGATGTTATTTGCAGCCAACAAGGCATCCATTAATGTCGTTTTGCCATGATCGACATGTCCAAGTGTTGTGATAATTCGGACATTGTTTGGGTCTTGATTTTCCATCGCTTGAATATCGAAAATTCTTAAGCCTGGAAGATGCACAGTAGGTAGAACAGCAGAGAGCAGGAAGAAAAATTGATGAATCAAATGTCGTTTTTAGGTTGAGTGAACTATATTCCTGCGCGTTTGTCCATGCATGATAGATTTCCTACAAAAGGAAATTATGATATATTGTATCACGTGGATCCTCGACTTCCCAACAACTGTCTCTCTTCACATGAGTACCACGGAAAAAGAGGAGCGTCACAGGTCATCAAAACATCGACATCAAGACAAAGAGAGTGATAAAGACAAACGTCGATCCCAGGCCAAAGACAGAAAGGACAGAGAGTCAGATATCAAACACAAGAAACGGAGAAAACATGATGACTATGAAGGTGGTAGTCGGAAGCACAAACACAGGAAAAAAGACAATTTAACCATTGTGGACAATGATGAAAATGATGACGACTTGTGGGTAGAAAAGAACGTCGACATAGAGGGTGAACGAGTGTGTACTTGTTCTTATGATACAATTATATGTATCTCCTAATTACTGCGTCGAATCAGATTCTTGCGACAAATATTCCTACAAGCGAAAGCCTCAAAATTACTTCGACCGCCGAGGTATATCGCTCAGAACCGGATCCAATCACCGAGAGTGGAACAAAACTCCAGCGTGACGAATGGATGCTCTTACCACCAAGCATACCTTCTGTTCCACATTCAGGACCTGTTTCTCAACCATCTACCAATAACAATGACAAATCCTTAACCGAAGACTATGGAGAGCCTTTGTCAAATGCACGTACAATAAGCGGTGGTGTTGACTTCTTCTCAAGTCTCGGGACAGCACATAAGAAAAATAAGCCAGAAAGACCTAACCCGGACCAGGTTCTTTATTGATTTCATATTCAATTATGCCACTGACAATTTTCTAAATAGCCCAAGGTCAGCTCCCGTGAACTCAATCAAGATCTTAAGGCAGACAAGTCTGTGAACTTTGACCAACCTCCTCCGAAAAACATAGCTCCAGGTGGTCCAGGTTCCTCTTGGCGCATGATGCGTCTACGACGAGTCTACGAAACAGCAGATGAAGAAGATCGATCTGTCGAGGAAGTTGCCATTGAACGTTTTGGCTCTCTTGAACTGTTTGAAGAAGCCAAAGAAGAACGCCGCATTCTTGATGAACGTGCAGGGAGAAAAGCCGAGCGTGGAAGGAAAGGGGAACCTAGGATTGAGATTGGATTTGGTGGCGAGAAGAGGTTGATGTTCACGGAAGTTGGTGGGAGTGGCGGATCGAGTAGGAGTTCGTCTTTCCGTCGTCCTGGACAACGTATAGGAGATGATGCACCTTCTTCATCTTCCTCGCCGGCGGAGAGAGCACCTGTTCACAAACGGTTGGACGCACTACGGCTACCTTCTCAAGCTAATTCACCTCTTACACAATCACATACCCCCATTCCATCAGTCATGACACCATCCCAACTTGCTGTCTCTGGTTCAAAAGGAAGGGCTTTGTCTCCGTCTTCGTTAAATAAACTTCAGGCAAAGGTGCTACGTGCCAAGCTTATGGGTGCACCTGACTCGGAAAAGATGGAGAAAGAGTATGAGGAGGAACTGAGAAGAGCGTATGGCAGTGGTAGAGACCCAGAAGGCCACGTGAGGACTAGGGTTGAAGTCCTGCCAACGTTAGATATTAGAGGGAAACTGTATGATGTTGGGCATGGCAAAGAAGATGGCGCACCACGACCAGGTAATAGGGGAAAGAGGAAAGAAGAAAAGGTGCGCAACACCTAACGAATCTTTCAAGTCCTTCTGCTAAGCAAATTATAGTTTGAAACACATGACCGGAAAACTGGTGATATCGTTCGATATAATGCTGACGACGATGAAATGACGCTAGGCGAGATGCTGCGGCAAGAGAGATTTGGCGCTGGACTTTCTGACCAGAAGAATTTGGATGCTCAATTTGCTAAAGCAATAATGGGTGACGGCAAGTTTGAGGTACGTGCATCACCTTTGCATCGAGTTTCTGATCAACACGTCTTCAGAACGACCTGGAGTATATGGATGACAATGCAGCCAAACTTGGCCGTCAGAAGATGCGATCTGACGCATTGAAACGGCAGTTTGCAATCCACGGTTCGCGTCACCACTTGGTTCTTGGTACCATTATTCAAGTTTTGGGATAGACTATAAGCGTACCCAACAAGTTCTCGCCACATGTCCCTTCTGCTATGGGGAGGATGATTCCTTACCTAAGGCACCGATTGTTGCAATGGCGACACGTGCATATCTCTCCTGTACTACTTATGAGGAGCTTGTGAAGGGCCAATGTCTTATTGTACCAATTCAGCATCATCTTAACATGTTAGAAGCCGACGATGACACCTGGACCGAAGTCAAGGTGAGCCTTGTCATCGATATAATATTCCACATGTTGACTGGTGTTTGCTTAGAACTTCATGAAGTGTCTAATGCGCATGTTTGCCGAAGACGACAAGGGCGTCGTCTTCTACGAGACTGTTATATCCTTGAGGTGGCAAAAGCATACGTTCATTGAATGCGTACCGCTGCCTTGGGATCAGTTTGAACTTATACCAGGCTACTTCAAGGTATACTCTTTACCAGATATTGCATACGCTAAACTTATAATACTTTTAGGAATCTATCTTGACCTCTGAAGCGGAATGGTCACAACACAAAAAACTGATTGACTTTTCTGCCAGACCTGGTGGTTTTCGACGTGCAATGGTGCCTAACCTTCCGTATTTCATGGTCCAGTTTGACTACAAGGGTGAGAAGGGCTATGGCCATGTGATTGAAGGGACAGGGAGGGAGATGGATGAGGATATCGATGAGGGGGAGAAGGGTGGCGGAGAATTCCCGAGGTGAGGTGGTCTTGTTATCAAACCAGGGGTTGTGTTGATATCAATCTTTCAGATACTTTGCAGGTGAAATCATCGGAAACGTGTTGGAGATTGAGCCCCGGCGGTGGCGACGTCCGCGTAAGCTGGATTTGAGGAGCAACAAGGAGAGAGCGAAGGACTACAGAAAGATGTACGATAGGTTCGACTGGACTAAAATGGTGGAACATTAGGAACCAAATAGACCAATGATGACATCAGTACATACATACATATATATATCTATCTCGCTTATACTCATACTTGTACAACTAGTAGGTTTTCATGCCTCCGCCGTTCCCTTCCCGGCGCGAGTTTCTCTTCGTCTCCCTCCTTTATATTTTTTTCTTTTTCCTTCACCACAGTCGCACCTCCACAGTGTCTCCTCTATCTTCTGATTTGCTTCAAAATGTCCACCACACAATCCAGCCTGACCACCCGGCTTCTGCACAAATGCGACTCTCATGGAAGAACAATCCAGTGCCTGGGACAAGGCTTGTAGCGCATGTACCCGGTCCGTGGTTGTTTTTTGCCATCTCGACCCTACCACCTCCGATCCGGCTAACAAGTGATGTTTGCAGGATGGACAATTTTTGATAACTTATATATTCTCAATGGCATTATCTATGTCGTAACAGATGATCGAGATTCCATGCCAGACGTTTCTTCCATTCTTTCAAAAGGCATCCGGATTGAACCAGGCAGGGACGCGGAACTTGCACGACTACCAACAGATGAGCATATCCGCATAATATCTACGGAAGACGCTCGACGGCTGCTGGGGACAGGAGCAACTATCATAGACGGTGTCACAGTACGTTTTGCATAACCTCCATGGCGGCAGTAAGTCATTTGCCTTATTCAGCTTTTTGTCAATGACCCCTATCAACTGTAAGTAAACCCTCCTTGACGCCTTGTTGTCAGAGGTCTTACTCTTGAAATAGCGTGACACACTATTACCATTGGTCTGCAGAGCTCTTCTTTGGCTTTTGGCGAACATATTCTACACTCGACCTCAAAATTTCAGCCGACAGCAACACCACTCTCCCCTTTGTTCGGCGTATCATATTCAGCCACCTTGATGCACGCCATTGGCGGGACTATGCCCACATGAATGAATGGGTTGTCCGTTCCTCCCTCCCTTCCGTTGCAATGGAGTTTATCGACGATTGGCGCGACAGAGCAGAGTTGGGTAAACCTTTTGTATTCCATCGCGTAGTTGTCGCCGACCGTTCGGCTGCCATGATATCCTCTAACTTCCAACGCTATCAGCGAACTGCTTCTGTTCCGTTTGCGTTGCCAGGTAGTACCAACTGGTGGATGCCTATACGGAACAATGTCGTCAGGTTTGCTGGACTGAAACCCGATGTAGGTGGAGGCACGACAAGTACACCCGTGATCACATACATTTCAAGACAAAATTGGGGTCGGCGCATGTTGGTTCCGGAGCACCATGAAAAGCTTGTCAGGGAGCTTCATAAACTCAGAACTACGTACGGCTACGAGATTAATGTGGTGGAAGCAGAAAAAATGTCACGTGTGGACCAAATTCGACTTGCCGCTCGGACAACAGTGCGCCCTCCTTCTAAATCTACTACGCACTTAAAAACCCATAATTAAAATATCAGATTCTAATGGGTGTCCATGGGAATGGTCTCACATCCCTTGTTTGGATGAAACCCAATCCCCGTTCTACCGTCATGGAATTTTTTTATCCTCAAGGCTTCGCGCATGATTATGAGTATACCACTCGTGCGCTTGGCATGAAGCACTTCGGCTTTTGGGGTAGCGAGTAAGAGAACTTAATACCAGCGTTTCTCCATCTCCTAACAAGCTTATGCTCCATTACTAGATATTTTACAAGCCCTGACCTTCCGGAGCCCCAGTATGTTGAAGGTTTCCAAAGTAATTCAATTCCCATAGACGGGGAAGTTGTTGCCAGATTATGTGTAGAAAGACTTTCCCTTCAATTCGAAGTCGACGACTAGGCGATATTCATATACATTTGCTTGGCACTCAATGCACCTTTGCATCCACCCTCATTTCGATGTGCTTTCACTTGGACATTCATTCACTCCTTTAACTTATATTGCTCTTGTCCGCTATCCCGCATCACGTAGAACGTTACTTGTACCAATTGTCATACTATCACAGACGCTATAATATCCTAATTAACATAATCAACGTTTGATTAGGTGTAGGGATACATATAGTGTCAATGAATATCGATTCGAGACAGAGACAAGTACAGCCACATTCCAGAAAATAGCGAGGAAGGTCTCTTTTACAATACATAAACCACTTACAATCCGACAATCCCTTGACGTCTAAATGTTCCTGATATTAATGTACGAGAGTGGGCGTGCGGCATGAGCTATTGCTATAGATCATTCTTATCACGAATAACGACGATCAGTACTAAATGTTTTCACGTTAGAAAGACTCATAATATATCAGGCAATCGATCTATCCTCTAACCATCCACCAATCTCCCAATTTCCATCCGAGCGATAGACATCGCGATTCCGTTGTTCAGAGTCAGTAATACCTTGAAGTAAAGTGTTGAGTCGTTTGAAATCAATCGGTTTCAAAACCCAGCCATCCATTCCGTAGCTGATCAACTCTGCGCGTTGCCGCTTCATCAGCGAAGCCGAGACTGCAAATATAGGTATACGGCCGTTGAGTCTATGTGAAGCACGGTCCTTCTGAATTTGGATAATATTGTCTTTCTCCAGTGCACGAATCCGTTGTGTTGCCTCAAAACCATCAACAATCGGCATCCTAGAGGGCTGTAAACTCTGCCCCGGCAAAAAGAATAACAAGACGGCTTACTGGATGTCCATGAGGACAAGATCAAAATTAAAATCAGACATGACAGTATCAATCCCCTCTTGACCATTTGTTGCATTCATGACAGTATGCCCCGTCAGAATGAGCCGCTTTGCCAGAATTGCACGGTTTATATCATTGTCCTGCAAGTGATCAGGTCTTAAAAACCCTTTGTAGATAAATTGATTGTTGGCTAACCTCAACTACCAGGATCCGTAGCTTCTCCACAGCGGAGCCCTTTGACTCTCTGGGGCATGGCCTGCCGGAGGCAGCAGTTGGTTTTCTGACGTTGGAGGCAGCAGTTGGTTCTCTGGCTGCTTCAGTGATAGAAGTTCGATTTGAAGAGGGTGATTCCACGTGAGTCACCTCCTGATCAAGATAGTCAACTTTCACGGGTCGAATGGGAAGTGCTAGACTCTGGACTTCAAGAATCCCACGACTGCTTGTAACAGTACCAACAGAACCGTTCCGCGAAGAAGGGACATTTTCAATAGGAGGAAGGGATGTATCGTATTGAGCCGATGTACGCGGCGACATATGACTGGTCGCAAGAGCCTCAACAAGACCATCAATCTCGGATGTGCAGGAGGAAGAATGTTCACTTGCAGTCCGAGAACGTGGTTGAGAGCCAGTGGAACGACTTGAGAACTGTGCGACTTCCGACTTGTCGGACGCCAAAGCAAGTGGTATGAGGAATGAGAATTTGCTCCCTGCATTGACTTGAGAGTCGACACGGAGTTGACCTCCAAGCTGTTCAACTATTCTTGCCACAACCGCTAACCCAAGGCCTGGGCAAAAAGACAAGGTAAATGAGGTATCCAGTCTTCCTGACAATTGATCGTACCTACACCGGCCTCGGAATTCGACCGAGGTTCAGAAGATTCTACTTGTTCAAATTCTCGGAACATTTTCTCCAACTTCCCATTCTCAATCCCACATCCCGTATCGGAAACAACAATCTCCACCGCAGTTTGTTTCGAACTCCTCAAACCTTCAGGTTCTTCAAATGTTCTACACCAGACTGAGATCAACCCGGTCTCAGTATACTTGACTACAGTGATAAATGGTCATGGAATCCATCAAGTGAGGATCAATGATACTCACGAGCATTGGCAGTCAAATTTTGAACTACCGTCCGGATCTTTCTCGAATCTCCTACAACAGTCTGAGGACTTTGAGACACATCTACAACAAATTCTATATTTCGCCGTGAAGCTTCCTTGCGATAGATATGCACAGCGTCGAAGATGGTAGCATGGAGATCAAAAGGTTCATTAAAAGATGTCTCGTTCCCACTCTCCAACCGGGTTAGATCCTGATTATCCACATTTGAGAAACTTCACCGAATCAGGTAGAGGACACCCAAGATAACACACCAACAAATCATTGATTGTAAATAAGAGGCTCTGATCGACACAGTTAACATCTGTTGGCTTCCGGTGCTTCAACAGAGCTCAAATAGCAACTGACCTTCGAAGCAGCATGTGAGCGAACCAGGTTGTCTCTAGTTTCATTGTCCAGGGGGCCATTCATTGCCATTTCCAGATAGCTGATGAAATCAAAATCAATCAATACCATGAGATATACGATGGGTAGCGTCGCCAACGCACTTGATAATGTGATTGAGCGGCGTCCGAACTGGAGAAGAAGCAAGTGTTACATTCAGAGCACCTCAAGCATCAAGTCACATTCAAGACACACCTTCATGGGTAGCGTTTGATAACAGGAGGCTAGTCAGTTTGTTAGTCTGTAAAGCATTCTCTTTCTGTCTCCATACTTCGATGAACTATAACAAAAAACCGAGATCAGCTCAGCCAGCAGTGGTCTTAACCACCGGTTGGTCGAAGCGATACCTTGCCATACACAAGAGCTAGAACACCAGCTGTCTCCAACTGTTCATCTGTCCATGCGCGGCACTTTCCAGCCACCGTCTCGGACCAAATTTTGAAGGATTTCCGTGGTTCCAGGCTTGCTTGAGCGCCTTGTACGACATTTTTGAACGGCTTTCCAGCCCAGTGGACATCACGTAATTGGCCCCGCCTCAAAAAGGCAATGAAGTCTTTCCCACCGCTCGATAGCGGAACATATAACAGTCCAGCCACGATCTCGAAACCTGTACGAAAGACGGAGATAAACTATTGATCCAGGGGCAGGATTGATGGTCCTGACCTGTTGTCAAGTGCAGATCTGGGAAGTCATTGATGACAGCCTGAGAAACTTGAATGGTACTGTGGAATAGCAAAGAGAGAAAAAGGTCAATTCATTCGATCAGCTGTTCACGAAAGGCGATGCGGCAGAGATTAAAGTTCAGGGACAACAATCTACTCACTCAAATTGCTTGAGCCGTAGGTATTCTGCCATGATCAGAATTTCTTGACCGTAACGATTTGGTCCCAGAATCTTGGCTCCCTCACCAATGACGAGTATACCGAAATCTGCATCAAATAATCCAAGTAGGTCATCTGCATTGCTGACAATGTATCCAGTCTAGGGACACAAAAATGGACATGAAAGGAAATCCATCAGGAAACCGCATCGGCGGGAATCAAGAAAACATACCGGATGATGATCAGAAGACAATGTGTTGATCTGTGACAACGTAAAAAAAGGATTGACGTGAGAAAACATAGTTCAACTTGAGCAGACGTAAAAATCTGGATACGGACCAGTTTCCTCGTATGTAGTCGCTGGGCATAGCTCAATCTCTCAATGTTCCGCGATATCGACTGGCTCAAAAGCCTAAGCATTTGTCGTACGGGGAAGGAAACGCGCATTCCTGCATTGCCGTACGAATGACAAGCAACTAGCCCCCAAAGCTGATTAAATGCCATGATCGACTGTGAGATATACCATTGTATATAAGAAAGTATAAGAGCGACCCAAAATCAACAGCTCAGATTATTTGCACTTTAGGGATCAAACGTTACATACAATCGACATTGAGGCTCGGACGCCCATATTTTCAAGATCTGAGTCGAAGAAGTTTGAGATACCAGAAATCAAAATCAAACAGAATCCCTACATTTCAGGTGGATCGGGCTCATGGCCCTTAGGTAGCAGTGGGTCATGTCCTGAATGCTCCATCAGAATAGACCTCATACATAAAGTTGAACCACACACTAGAGGTTCTTTAAGATCTTCCTTGTCTCTCGCAACAATGCGGGCGGTGGGCTGCGAACGATCATAGAGAACCCGAACCTTGTCTGATAGAATTTGAGCTGACGATGGAAATTAGTGAGACACAAATACTTACTGATCATATATAACTCTCTTGCCTATTTATATGACCATCACTTTCTTGGTAAATCATTGACAGAATATATCTCCACACACCTGTCTCGGAATATCAGAAGCCGGAAAATGTAGTCCTCTGTAAAGATCTCTTGTCACACTCCAGTCTACGATTTCTGCTACAGTCTGACCATTCCATGCTTCGTCAAACTGGTAGACTAATACGCGATGAAACTGCGTCAAGTCTTTAATCACACCAACCGTAACTTTCAAAAAAGTCTCTAAATCAGAGGCAGCTCCCAGCTGCTCATTGATTTGGGCCATAACAGCAAATACATCCATCATACCGACAGAATTATTCGAAGTGGAAGCGTGGCGACGTGCGCTTCGAGTTGATCTCGGTGAACTAGGCCCAGAAGATGGTACGAATGAGCCTGATAATATGGATGGGGATGTAGGGCCATAGGGTGATGAGCCACGCTCGGTTAACCTTCGTAGTCGCTCCAATGCAGGAAGTGGTTTGGCATGGTTGGTAGTACTTGCCCGAATAGCTTCCGCACTGGGCTTCCAGTTGTCTTCACCTGCGAGACCGAATAGAGAGTTAGGTGTAGATTGTGACCATTCATGTGAATGGGCCAGGGTTGGAGATGTGGCAGAAGCCAGAGGTATTTCATCGCTTGGATGTTCCAGATCTTCAAAGACCACAGTGGAACCAGACGCAGAAGTGGTGACACCTGAAGATGATACAAGTGTACTGGAGGAGCGAGATCTTTGGGACACATTTTCAGGAGGGACGAGATTGAAGGTAGACAAAGGAGAGTATAATGGGTTAAAGGTGTCCGATTCAAGTTCGAATTCCAAAATTATAAGTCCTGGTTCAGATTGATTTGCTCGTTGCGCGCGGTGGACGGCACACCAACACGTCCAGTATCGCCTTGAATTGGACAAAGATGGGCTTGATGATGAGATATCATGGATTTCGTGAGTAAACTGAGAGCCTGGTTCTCCCCAACCACTGACCACAAAGACATGGGGATGACTATCTTCATCTTGAGGGTTAGCATAGGTGGGATCAATGAGGAACTGGATGTTATCCCAAAAAGCATTCGCAGAGCTTTCAGATAGCGTATCGGTGAAACATTCCAGGGAAAACAGAAAACGGGGAGAAAGTCCTAAAATGTCGGTTGAATTCTGCACAGTTAGATGAGAAATATCCACAAATTAGGATTGATCATGCCAAACCTCGGAAACCTGGCGAACAATCAAAGCCTCCTCTTTTTGCTCTACGACTATGAGTACACCAAAACCCTGCACTGATCCTGGGGTTCGAATAGGCTGAAGAAATGTGTCAGAGTCTACCACGATAAGTCATTTTCTAGTCACGGACCTCATCCTCGCAACGTTGCAACTTTCCTTCCCGTCCAACAATTACGTGGTTTCCGTTATCATCCTGTGCATACTGAAATCTAAAAGCAACATGTTCTTCATTTTCAGAGCCGCCTTTCCACATGGATTCTGCATCAGCTGTTGACTCTGATGTGGTACCAGTTTCAGAGCTTTCATCTCCAACGGACAGAACACCTGACTGCATCCGTCTGATTTCTAACAGCTTAGTCTCACTTGCAGGCAGTGGTCCTTCCATGGGTGAAATACTTCTGGGGGCAGAAGATGGAACTTCCTTGGTGATAGTAGATGGTAAGAGATCAAGAGGAGCGGAATGGTACCCGCTGCTCTCTGTATCACTTGTCATAGAGTGGAATCGACCGGATGATAGGAATTCATGTTTGTGGGTATGGTCACTGCGACTTGCACTCGGCTGCCTTGAGAGTATGGATGTCCCAGACCCCCCATGATCAACGCCTGCAGAAGACGGTGGCGGCGGAAGATGCACAAGGCCATACTGCGATAAATTGTAAGGAAGGTCTTGAACGCTGTCAACCTTTGAGTTGGGAATATTGTCGGAAACAATAGCTACGCAATCCACGTCTTTGGCGGTGGTGACTAGACTTTGGCTACTTTCCAACGGTGAGAGGTTATCAGTCGAGGATACTGACAGCGCAGAGAGGTCAACCGAGGGGAGAAGAGAGATACCCCTAACAGCTGAGTCTGGGCTAATGAACAAAGGCAGAGGGATTGCGTGGCATCCACCGGTCTCGGTCTGGTTCTCAGACCCTGAAACCAAGCAGGAAGACGCAAGTTCGACCGGAACGCTAGAAGAAGTCCGGAAAAAATTTTGGTTTTCCTCCTCTCCGGAAAAGTGACGGTTTTTTTGCGAGGAAGACATTCTGCCGGAGATATTTATTTCGCCGTGTTGTGAGGAACCAGCAGGGTTTGGAGAACGGTAATGAGATTGGGGTTGTATATGAGAAGAAGCGAGAGGAAGGGAGGAAGAGGAAGACACATGAGACATGCAGGAGGTTTTTTGTCTAGATTGAGTTGTGCCCAGTAGCTCTCCAGACTCAAGAGATTGATTTGCACACGTAAAGTCGCACTCTTCTTTAAGCTTGTCATTAGCTTCTGCCAGGCCAGTAGTAAGAATTTGCGAGTTCTCAGGAGCATGGGAGTTAGTATCTGGGGCAGAACGAAAGTGGTGTAGTTCCGAGTCCCCAAGGCAAAAGAAGGAAGAGACAGTGGATGTGCTTTTTGGAAGAGCAGCTGGCTCGATGGCGGAAAGCAAGGAACGAACAGGGTAGACAAAAGAGGATGCAGGGGGAGACGAAGAAGTTATACGCCGCGGAGACTCGTCTGGCATAGTGGACAAAACAGAGAAATCCACCTTCCGTTATGGCCATTTACTTTTTCCGACTAAAACATATGACGTAGGATCACGTGTTCATTAGATACAATGTCACAGTTCAAACATGTGACCCATCGCGTCCTGTACTCCTTCCTGTACCCCTAGATAGTCGTGTCCACCGTACTTGGCTTTAACCAGTGTGACATTCCTGTTTTTGGTCCTGTCCCAGAAGTTGTCTATGTACCCGAAATTTCCCATATCAATGTGTTTGGCTATCTTTCTTTTCACCGCCCTTCTCTCCTCAAGCGAAACAGAGAGGGCGTCCGACGTCTCTTGTAGCGCGCCATGCGAATGTTTAAGTCTCGGAAGCACCCCATCCAAGAATGCATTGAAAAGGACATCTGCATGAAAGTCGGGTATGTCCCAATCGTTTTCTGCATGCGCAATAAGCACAGGCCCATCAATTTTCTGGGGACACAGTCAGCCATGAAGTTGGGTAGGTCCAGATGCGCCATGCCATACCGGCACCGCTTTAAGTGTGTCAAACTTGTGCACCAGTGCCCATGATATGAGTTCTAAAATCATGTCCAATGATGTTCCTGGCTTCGACTCCATAACTCACTAGTGGCCCAGGGAATGGCGGCAAGTGGCTTCATCAGAGGAAGCAGTCCAAGGATGTGGTAGGTCTGCAGAACATCTTGAATGCTTGAAAAAGGCTAGAGTACCTTAATTAATTTCTGGTTCAGAAGACTCATGATTGACTTTACACTTAGCAAGGTCAATCCCTTGTAAGTGATTCCATCCTTTGTCAGCTCACTTGCAAGACCAGCGCCAATCCCCGTGCCTAAGCTATGTCCAACAATGAGCACATCATCTCCGTCAATCCCTTTACGAGCCAACCAGTCCCAGGCTGCACGAGCATCGTGGATAACTCCAGCTTCAGTCGGCGTCCCGCTGCTGTCAGCAAAGCCACGATAATCAATAGCTAAAACGTTTACTCCCAACCGCGAAGTGAAGGTCTGATAGTGTTGAATACGAGCAGTGAAAGCGCGTGTCGCTGCATTTCCATGAAGAAAAAGTATAGTAGGATGCTCCTGGATAGCGACAGGGATGTGCTGAGCAGGGAGTGACTCCTGAGTCGGGATGGCCGGGAGCTTGTGATAATATCGGTCCGAAAGGATAAACCAAGCCCCAATAGATTCCCCATCTGAGGTAGGAATACGTAGATTCATTGTCTTGTTAGCTGAAAGAGTACTAAGCTTTTTCGGCTGCAGTGTGGTTAGGGGTCCGGACATACGAGCAAGACCATACTTTTCGGGTACATCAAAATTCGCAAAAAGCGGAAATTTGATGGCGTGGAGATAGATTGCACTGACCCATTGGTTTAAGCAGGGCAGCCGCTTAGGCGGGTACAAAGAGATCAAGAAACATTACTTACTGTTTTTGGAAGAACGGGATGAACAACAATAAGACAGCTCCTACGTAGAACGCTCCGATAACCAGTAACATTTGTCGAGCCTGCATGATCCAACTGATATGAACAGTCATGTCCTCTGTCATAGTGAAATCTAAAACGTTTGGTGTATGATTCAGAGGCACGTGAGATCACGTGAATCCAACTTTAAATGTCTTGCAACATATCGATTTCATTTCAATGGTTCCTGGTGAGCGAATGCCTCGTGCTTGGTATCGCCGTCTTGGTGTGGGCATCACTACGGATATTCGTGCAAGGACTCCCTGGTATTTGAGCGATTGGGTCGATGCCTGGAACTACCGTGTCGTGCCAGCAACTGCCCTTATTTTCTTCGCCAAGTTTGTCCAATGATTCTTTGTGTGTGAGAATCCCCTAAAATAGCGGGTATTTTCCAGTGTGCTTCCAGGAATTGCATTTTCCTTGGATCTCATTGAAACCACTCGAGAATACGGTGTATCGGAAGTTTTAATGTCATCGTTCATGGCTGCATTCATCTTTTCGGTGTTTGGAGCCCAACCATTGACCATTGCTGGAGTCACCGGTGCGTTTGCGCTCGGAAGCTCCTCAGGTACCTTCATTAGCATCCATCAGGTCCCATCACCGTTTTCAATAAAACTATCTATGATATCCTCCTTCGTAGGGCAAACCCTCCAGATTTTCATCAGTTCATTGGTTGGGTCTACTTATGGGCAGCAATAATCCATTGGGTGACTGCTATCCTCAACTGTAAGTACTCCATCTACTGAATTGGTCACTGAACAATTCTCCTTCTCTCCAGGGTGTAACTTCTTGAAATATGTCACCCTATTCTCCTGCGATACTTTCGGCTTTTACGTCTCCTGGGTCTACCTCCAATATGGAATTCAAGTTCTTACCCGCCAGTTCTCCAATCCCGAACCTGGTTATCTCGTCTCGATAATTCTCGCGCTGCTCATGCTTGTCATGTCGTTTCTCTTCCAATCTCTTGCACGATCATCATACTTTCACCGTTTCTTTCGTAGATTTTTTGCAGATTACGGCATGCCTATAAGCCTTGTCGCTGCATCCGCAATGGCTTATTGGGGTAGATTCAACTCAGCCAATCCAGAAACGCTACCTATCGGACCCGCGTTCAAAGCAGCCAATGGTAGAGATTGGCTCGTCAAGTTTTGGCATTTGGATGGAAAATGGGTTGGGATAGCATTACCCTTCGGCGTGATCCTTTGGATCCTGTTCTTTTTCGATCATAACGTATCGGCGAGTCCACTTATTGATGATACCGACTCATTCTCATGTATCAATCAAATTCCATCAGTCATTAATGGCTCAAGGGACAGAATTTCCGCTACGTAAACCTCCTGGATTTCATTGGGATTTCTTCCTTCTTGGTATCACAACGTTCATCGCAGGACTTATCGGCGTTCCGGCTCCTAATGGACTCATTCCCCAAGCTCCTATTCATACTACGTCTCTTGTCATCATGGGCCACGATCGCAAAGACGAAGAAACTCAAAAATGTGAGCCAAAGTCTGAGCCTTCCCCAAGAACTGCATCTCGCAACTCCAGAAGCTCAGATTTGGGATCGAATCATGACTTAGCACTCCAAAATGAAAGAGGCCCTTCACATCTAAACGAGGTTCCCATTGGTGTGGTGGAACAGCGAGTGTCTAATTTAGCACAAGGAAGTCTATGTCTTGTGTTATTGACAGGCCCACTTCTACACGTATTAAACCTCATATCTAGAGGCGTACTCGCGGGTTTATTGTACGTGGATCATTTGATTCAGTTCTCCTTGATCTCGCTTGCTGATGTCATTTTATCATATTAGCTGGTACATGGGCCTTGATGCTCTTATGAACAATGGAATCTCGCATAAAATGTTTTACCTCATTCGGGACAGGCGCCTTACACCAGTCGGCGAGCCGCTCACGCGAGTTCGCAAGTCACGTATCATTTTGTTTATCTTGGTCCAACTCATTGGTTTCGGTGTTACTTTTGCAATTACTCAAACAATTGGTTCGTCTTTATTGTACCCGCCCCCAAGGAACAAAGAGTTCTTTTCATCTAAATAGACACTGACGTTATTTATCTACACCTCGTAGCCGCAATCGGATTTCCTGTCATTATCATGTTACTGATACCTCTCCGTATTTTCCTTATTCCTCGCTTGCCATTCACCAATGAAGAACTGGCAATCCTAGATGGCCCGACGGCTTCGCCATTTGTGAGTCGGTGTTCCTTAGAAAGTGTCAGAGTTCGATTTGTCCCTGTCACTCCTTTTTCTCTCCCTTCTCTTCTTTTTTATTTGCTCGATACCGCCGACTATCGACCAGAGCCACCTTTTCTGCACCTTCTCTCTTCGGGGTGAGCTTTGACCCCACTTTCGAATAAATGCCCCATCTGTTTATCCAGGCTCCGAATTGTCAGCAGGTTGTTGATGCAAATTTGCGTCACTGTACTGCAGAGATTGCGTTTTTGAGTCCTCTATCGACATCCTCAGCTCGCTTGAATTGCCAGACTGCTAGAGCTTTTGTCAGCTTCTATCAAGCCTGATGTCATATGGGAATATTCAGGACTGTTCCCAGTGACAAGACTCAGATACTTTTTTTTGCCAGCGTGGGTCTACATCTACACGCAGCAAAGAGACGTTATTTTCACTTTTCGTGCACCTACTTTTGGAATACCCCGTCGTCATTCCTTTGACGGTCCAATTTTGTATATTGGATTGCTGATGTTATCTGCAGACTATGGAATCCGTTGGTGGAACACTGTAGTTTATTTTAGGTTCATTGTTACAGCTAATCTTAGTTCTTTTCTCTGGTACGTCCTATTTTGGTGCAGAGGCAACATATGTGAAAATTACTTCGTGACACGTTCTGCCTGCATCTCATAAGTATATCTATCCTTTATTGTGTCAAGTCTCAGGATTTCTTCATTTAATCCTCTGGTGAGTTCTTCGAATTTTCATATCTTCATTACTCCGACTTGTTGATATGTCTTTGCTTCTCATGCATACTGCACTTGATTTCCTGTGAATTGCAGATTGTATGGTTTTTACCACGCTAACGATAAAGAAATACCGTTTTATCCATAAAGAAACAGGTGATTGCTTATCATAGATTTATCATATGCAGGACAAGTAATTAAGGAAACCAGGACAGACATCTGCTCATCCATTGAACCCCAGATATCTACTGCCTGAGAGCATGAGACCTGATAAGGACACTATGTCGACTTCTTTCTCTCAATATCCTTATCACGGGGTGATATAGCTCCACTACAACTGACGGGCATAGTTTTTGAACTTACTGACTCGTCATCAGGATTCTATGGAATCCCTTCTAGGCACGGAGAAATATAAATTCTGTACAGGTGGACGTGATCGATCGTGGATTGGCTTCCTCTACTTCCCGCTAGCCCATTCCACGTTCAATACCTCTCGATTGCTTGAAGCATGTCTTCTGATCAGGTCCTTGGTGTTGTATTATTGACCAGACATGGGGATCGTCAAGGTAGATCTGTCGTCTCTATTGAACCAGAGTCCGATACTTAATAGTTTGATAAGGTTTCTATCAGGATCCTGAGACCTACAATCCCTCCGGTACTGTTATCACCCCCACCGGTACTGTAAGGAGCTGGCTATATTTTCTGCTTCACCTTGTTGATTGTCCTTGTCGAAAGGAACAAGAGTTACAGCTGGGGAACTTTTTACGCCAGAGATATATTAATGCTTCCTCACCATTTACTATCCGGAACATCAGTCAGACAGTAGTTGACCTCACCCAGATCCAAGTTCGTGCGGACGCCGGAGGGGAAGGGGGAGTTATTTTGAATTCTGCTGTCGCGCTTTTACAAGGACTCTACCCCTCCACGCCATCCTACAACGAGACACTTGCGAATGGGACGGTAGCCGTCGGTGCATCCAATGGATACCAGGTCTGCCACCGGAATTTTCTAGATAGCATTGAGATTGATATTTCTTTTCGCTGATAGTTCATCCCGGGTGAGTAACTGCGCTATCTCTCAAGCATTCCAATTAAGAGAAGCATACTAGTGGAGTCTGTCGAGCCTGACAACGATGTCTCCTTAGAGGGATTCACATCTTGCCCAGTGAGTGGGAACATCAAATCTGAAAGAAGCCTTTGAATACCGGCAAATTTGTCAGTCTCTAGACACAAACACGGATGTATTTTACGCTTCACCCGAGTTCAAGGCCAAAGCAAGTGAACATGCTGGTTTTTTTAACGCAATCAAGCCGTTCTTGGACCAACGACCGGACAATCTGGAAAACATGGTGAGTGTATAAATGGACTTGAACTTGTGATAGCCCATCAAAGATTCTAGTGGAATGTGAGTATTCGGATGAAAACAATATTCTATTGTTGAGAATTTTCAGATTTTTGATTACCTGAATGTCCAATTTATTCATGACGCCAGCTTTGCTCAAAATCTTCCACGAACCCTCCTTGAGCAAGCTCGTGATCTTGCTAATTGGCACGAGTACAGAGTTTTCAGTGACCCCGATCCCAAGGGCATTGGTAACAGTGAGTTGAATGAAGCTAGATTGAAACGCATTCCTGGACCTCTTGCTCTCGTTTAGTTGCTGGGCGCACTGTCCTGCCGTACATTCTGAATGGTTTAAATGACATTGCAAATTCCAGCAGCCCTCTCAAGATTTCATACCAAGCACTTTCCTACAAGCCTTTCCTCTCTTTGTTCAACGTAACCGGTGTCACCCAGCAGAACCCTCAGCTTGCTACGATCGGTGCGCGGATATGTTGAAAGTCAAATTTCACAGCTAACCGGTGCCCATTTAGTCGATTACGCAGCGGCCGTTGCCTATGAAATTCGCGCTTCAAGTAACGGGCCCGTCATCCGATTCCTCTTTAAGAATGGGACCACAGAAACCGATTTCACTTCTTACAATATGTTCGGAGCTGATGGTGATGTGGCCCTGTCGGACTTCATTGCTCGCCTTTCAGTGAGTCTTGCAGCCACACTTCCATCACCCCATTAAACACCACAACCTTAGGACACTGCAGTAAACGACACAGCCCATTGGTGTACGGTGTGCCAAAACACCCAGACCAGAGGGTGTGGTGACTTGACCCTTGCTGCTGAGAAAGCAATTAACGCAGAAGAGCTTCATCCCGTCGGGGCGGGCCTTCTGGGAGCTGGAATGGCCGTGGCCTTCATGATTATTCTCTTCCTTGTTGTTTATTTACTTGGATTCATTCAATGTGGAAAGAAGCTCAAGAGATCCCTGAAGGCAGGCTCAGATGTATGCCATTTCTCCCAGAGTGCAATAATATACTGATACGTTGTTGTCATCTACAGGATGGATCTGATCTGAAGGTATGAGCTTCATGAGGTTTCTAGGTCACTACGTGAAAGAAGGGTACATTGCACAATGAATATCATACATCACATGTAGACATGGTATGCTGCTAGTCTACAAAATCAGAGATCCCCTTCGTCACAATGCATCATGTCGTCGTAGTCCGACTCTTCATGAAACTCATCTTAACACTGATCAGGCCAGCATCACTCGAGATGATAATGGGACAAACCACTTGCAGATTCGGAATCAGAATCTTCATCTGGGTAGTCATTCTTATAGTATTCTTCGGCTGGAAAGACTCAGGGAAGAGGAAATCAAGACACAACCGCACCCACCATTCGAATCCTCATCGGCCTCGTCTTCTGCTTCTGATCCTGAATCTGAATCATCCGAGTTGAGGAGTGAGCTAGGTAAACCGGTACTTGAACCCACAATCGGTAGTTGACAAAATTGGCAAATGCAGATACACACATTGTTCCCGTTCTTGTTGCAATCGAGTTCCATTCACTTAAGCTGGCTGGTCTATGATAAAAGACATCCCAGACATAATCGCTAGAAGACTCGTTGATAGGAGTGCCTGTCCTGCTTGTGATGCAAGGGCTTGTCGCCAGAGTATCTAGGGGAATTAATACAGGATGAGCAAACAGGGCCCTCCGAGTAATAACAACTCACTTCTCAAGTAATCATTCAATAGAGGTAGAAACTTTTCCATTTCAGGGTCTCGCATAGACTGCCCTTCAGACAAGATCGCATCATACATCTTGAAGTCGGGTGCAAGAGGGTCCTTGCGTAGGTCCTTGGAAGAAGGGGTTTTAGGCCTGTCACTTCATTATCAGGCGCAACGATACAGAGGAACGGATTGTACATACGGGCTATGTTTTACATATGGTTCGTGTTCTACTGAGGAGACAACTGTGTATAGTCGGTTCTGTTCGTGTCTCCGGCGAGCAGGCGAGGAGGTCATGTCTCCAAAAGAGCTTGCGACAGAGGGAGAAGCCACTGTCTCTTCTTTAGTTGCATCTTCCCGTGCGAGGCGAGATATCCTATCCTATGTGTTTGTGCTTAAACAACTTCGAGTGGTCAGGAGTTCGAGAACTCACTTGGATATCTTTTTGGAAATTTTCGTCTTTCCAGACACAACTCTCTACCGTCTCGGCATAGTGAAACACACCAACACTACTACGTGTTTTTTTTCGACGGAGACCTCTCTCGATCACTAAAGTGTTTGAGAATAAGCTCAGGAGCAGGAAACTGAAAGGCACAATGACCTAAAGCATCTAAAGGTTCCTCATTCCGCTTCCTCTTAATACGTAAAATTGTGTATGATTGTGAAGGAGCAGTTGAGGCGTCAGCATCCATCGCAGGGACGAGCACAAGGGTTGGATACCATTAATTACGGAGTCCTCACGTGCCCTGCTCTTATCAATGACGTATATGTAAGCACCTTTGAGCATCGACATCGGTCAAAGCAGAACAAGGCTGCTTACATGAAAATGCCTTGGATTGTGTATTAACTAAGGTGAAAATGCATCGATAAATTTGATTGGACAAGACCCGGGATGTGTAATTTTGTTCCAAGGTCGTAGTATCACACGGCGGACAGATAACTGATCAGCCAAGGTTTGATGTCAACTGATCACTAGTGTCAACTTAGTCACATGTCATGCTTTTTTAAAAACGCGGTGCTCGATCGTAGTCGGCAGTAAAGTACCTAGTACCCTGCAATAACACAGCCCATACTAACAAGAGAAACTTGACGAGAAACAGGAAAAAAGCCGGAATCACTCACCACTGATTCAGACACAAGAGAAATGAGAGAAGGAGAAAAGAAAAAGCAGGAATAAAAGAGCAGCACCCAATGAGCACCTCATGTTAAGTGATGTTGTTACTTGACCAAGCAAATACTCCAGGAACAGGACAACGTGTTTGATCATCGTGCGATCACCATTTTTATAGATAAACCAACTGCAATCATTGAGGGGATGCACGCTTCAGTTGTTATCAGTTGATACCACATATGGTCTACTGTATCTCCAATGCTCCAAGTTATCTGTACTTGCCCCAAGTGCCTTCTTTTTTCCTCTGATCCTAGACTATTTGATGTTGCCGATGTCACAAGTGTGACACATTAATCACTTGACATCAAACCTTGGCTGTTCAGTTGACAGCTGTTCGTCCGCCGTGTCAGTATTATCAGAGCTCGTGAATTTTTGGGATAGCTAGGACTGTCTAAATGGACCTCAACATTGCCCTGCGGCATGATAGATGGTATAAGAGCTGCCTAGCTAAGGCAGAAGGCAATACACTCGTCTCTCCATATGTTTCTTGTTGTCATCATTATTGTCATCCTCTTCGTGTGGTTATCTTCCCAGAAGACAACAAGAAATTCATGCATATTATATCCTCGTATCCATCATACGATCGAATAATTTGGTCCTTGGTCCTTGTCACCTGACATTTTACACATGGTTCGCCCAGATTGACGAAGGTCAACCATGGGCTGACAGGCCCAATACCGAAGTGAATAGTACTCTCTGTTTGTTAATGAGGTCTTTCTGTGATTTCTTAAGCAATAAAGTATTCTTTTGAATATCAGAATTCGTCCCCAACAGGATCGGGCTTTCCTGGACTTCCTGCCGCCTTCCATGCTGCTAAGACCAGGTCAACTACATCATCCACCCCTGTCCCCTTGCGAACACTGGTGAACAGTGTTGGGCCATCTCCCCGCATCAGTTTAGAGTCTCTGTCCATAACTTCAAGTGATGCTCCAACATGTGGTGCCAAATCAATCTAGTCTTGGATTCAGTAATGCATTCTAACAGGAAAATTAATGACTACCGATTTCCATACCTTGTTAATCACAAGAAGGTCAGATTGGGAAATACCTGGACCGCCTTTGCGAGGAATCTTATCGCCACCCTGGGTGTGAAAGGATTGATGAGCGAGCATCCACAGGAACAGAACAGACTTACAGACACATCAATCACATAAATGATATAATCTGCCAGCTCTCGAGAATAATTTGCGGCCAGATTGTCCCCTCCACTCTCGACGAATAGTAGTTGACAACCAAATTTAGCCTGGAGTGCTTCTAGGGCACCCATGTTGGCGCTGATATCCTCACGAATTGCAGCATGTGGACATCCGCCTGTCTCAATGGCTTGTATACGTGAGGGGGGAAGGGCTTTGTTCTTGATCAGAAATTCCTGATCCTCACGTGTGAATATATCATTTGTTACAGTGGCTGGTATGAAGTCTCATTAGTGAAGGCACAAGCGATATTGGATGCGGGACAAACCGATATTGAATTTTTTCCTCAGCTTCTGGCACAAAGCCAAAGTTAATGCAGTCTTTCCGGACCCGACGGGGCTGAGGTAAATCTGAGCCACAACAAGAGCATAACACTACGAGTTCTCACCCTCCGATGCCGACGGTGAAGCTACGCTCTTCAAAGTTCCGAGAACTGTAATCGGGAAGGTCGCGCTCTGAGTATCTGCCTAGGACCTGATATGTATTGATTTGGATGGTCTGGCTGATATGCACACACCTGGATTATCCATATGTTCATGGGTGTGTCCATGATCACCTCCGTGTTCTCCATGAGAGTGAGAATGATGATACGCGTTTTCGGCGCTTGAGCCTCCAAGGTTGTTGATGAATTGGACACTCATAGAGAATCAAGTACTGCACATATCAACATATCACATTGCACCTTTGTATTGAAAGACCGGATCAGTTGGTCCGGTTGCACCTGTGGTTAGGGTCAACATTGCCTTCCACCTGAATGAAACGTTCCGCTCGTTCAATTGTTGACTATGAGTCTTCCGGAGAGGAAGACACAAACAGAGACCTTCCGCCTCCCAAGAGAAAGTAAGCGGTCATGGGTCTCTACACGATTCTCCTTCAAGCATGCCTAACAGGAAACTCCCTGTATTGCCTTCTACTCTCGTGATACCAGTGCCCGTAGATAACCCCGTTCGCCACCAAGGACGTACAAGAACGGTACCCCATGTAGCGGGCAACTGGGCCGCTCATGTCTACTTATCGGTCAACGTCAACAGGTCACATGCCTTGTGTTCCCTGCTTGAAGCAGCCGTTGCTGAAGCAAAGCGACTGGTCCCAGCTCTTGAGAGCTTCATTCCTGCAGAGTGCATTAACAAGCATGCAATTGAATTTCATATCTCGTTATCTAGACCAATTTTCATCCGAGGCCATCAGAAGGAGGAGCTGAGGCGAGCAGTCAAGGAGCTCTCACAACATTCACCGTATGAAGAGCATTTCCCCCAAGACAGTAATCTCAATTCAGATTGTATGATTTGCTCAGATTTAAACTATCCTTTGCGTCTTTTGCAGAACTGCAAAATGATGAGGGTACACGAACTTTCCTAACAATAGAAATCGGTGCCGGCCACCGTGAGGTTCGTTTCCTATTCAAATCGCCGATTCAGTGTTCAAAATATACCCATTCAAGTTGCAGAAACTCTGTAGCGACTTAGCACCGTTGCTCCAAAGCTTGCGACAACCGAGCTATTACTCTGCTCCTCGTTTTCACGCTTCCATCGCTTGGGCGCTCCTTGATCGCGTCCGCAAGCCTTCCGAAGGCAAACTAGCAGCTGCGGTCTCATTGCCCACATGTATGACCGATGCTGATCTAAAAATCACAACCTCAGCGGAATCTCAGATTCTCAACCAATTCGCTGTGATTGCTGGCATTCCAGAAGAAGTGATCCAAAAGTTGAACAGTGCGTTTGGGGACCGTCTTTCCTCCCCTGGCATCGGATGTTTCGATGCTGAAAGTATATCCCTGAAGATAGGGAAAGACATAGCTTCTTGGCCATTCAACGGTGTGTGATATCAAACATCTATTAGGATGTTGATATCGTACAAAAGCAAAAGACAGGTCTCAAAGATTATAGGCAGGGAACAGAGGATTTGCAGGATGAAAGGAAGAAAAAAAATCGTTTCAGTGTGTTCTAGGATGTGGAGCCTATTTACCTAGGAAATCATAATGACCTCGTAGTGCTACATGGGGACCTGACTGAGGCAATTGCAAGGCAACTACTCTACTACATACCTTGTTCTGATTGCTATGCATTCATTCGGACTAGCATTTCTGTATAATTATTATCTGAAGTCTGGACTACTACTCCAAGTTTCTATGGAAGACAGCTCACAGAAACCAACTAACTGACAAGCTGTCGAATGAAATGTGATATCAAGTTGTATATGGAAATAGTACCTGTCATTTTTCACTGGTGGTGTTGGGAATGTCATCAAGTTGATCTTTGTGGATAGGGAGCCTTAGGAACCTTGCAGTCAGCACAACAAACGACGACAACAGAGCAGCTGATGAAATTTTACTGTTTGTCTACTTACAGTGAGACAAGCATATTACACGGACTGCGTTCGAGCACCGTAAAATAAATTGTTGACCCAAAAAAAAACAAGCATATTACTAAGCATATTTGTTCTACTTTTTGGGGCGTGCTAGAGGACAGCAGCTTAGTAACAGAGCTATTGACTGTTGAACCGGCTAGACTCTTTGTGCTGACACTGATTCCCCAAACCGGATTCCTCTAACCTGGTTCGACCAATTATCTCACGCTCCGGAAAATTTCCCCACAAAACATAGTCTGTGGGATCAGAACAATGCACAATGGAATCTTAGAATGGTATTCATTGCATGATGTGGGTTTGAGGGGGCGCTCGTGATCGACCATGTAAGGCATGTTCCATTCGAGAAGGCTGGTAGATTAGTGCTAACTTAGGTCATACGCATTTCGTGATACTCTCTAGTCCTTTCCCTGAAACTCCGGCTATCTTTCCAGAGACCCCACTACAGAAGGTGATTAGATCGTCCATGAGGCTTCCTTCACATGGTGTACTACTTGTTCCGGTTTGAGTCATTCGCTTGTCGGCTTTACCACTTCCCGAACCATTGCTGGGCTAAGCTGGAATTGAAAACTCAAGATGGAAGTCTATGCAAAAGTGGCCAGCTCAAAAAGAAACAATACACACTTTCACGCTGACAGTCATTGTCGAACCTCAATTAGAGTTATTCTGGATTTTGTTCGTTGGACAGAATGTGTCACAGATGCCGCGGACGCAGTTCTGAGCTTACCAGATACGTATATGTTCTATTCTATTCCGAGTAAAACACCGACTCGCATCAAGTTGTGAGGAACCACAACTTTCTGATCTAGTTTCCACTCCATGGAGACCGCATCATGGTGTGCAGATTCTAGCCTCGGTTGAATCAAGTCGGAATACAAGGCACAGGGAATGTTTCTTGGTAAAAGATGATACACAACTATGTTGTTGGATTTCCTCCGGTACTGAAACACGTGATGTACTACTGGACCTGAGTAAAAAAACCATTCCGGAACACGCTTTTTTCTCTCACAGTATGGCGGACGCCTGTGACCCTGACGTAGCTGATGATTTTGGACAGTGACCTTCCCCCTTTGACATCGATCTTCTCCTCAAGCAAGGAAAGAGCATAGTTTGACGCAGCCGCTTGCTGCCCACTCATGTGCCCTTACTGTAGGAAGACCAACTGAGCAACTGCCTCATTCAGAACAGGAGGCTGCTTCAAATGTTCCAAGATCTCAGGGACACAGCGCGTGAGGCTCAATCTGCCGTCCAAGGATTTTCCTACATCTCAGGTTCATAGAAGACACTTCTCTTTGGACGCCTCATGCTTGTGCAAACTACCCTGATCCGTGTGGTCCCTATCTACGGCGGACCAAGTTGTCATACCTTGTGCTAGGTGATGATGGAGCGATTTGCAGATGATAATTCGGGATGAGCGGATGTATTCTAGGCCGCTTGGTCTGTACGATCATGAATGGTCGCTAGGTGTGGATCCAAGTAGTTTCATCGCGAGGGGGATGGCTTCAATGCATCTGGGGCTGATGGCTTCCAGGCACCAACCCTGGATCTCAAGCAGCTCGATTTCGATGATATCGTGTGATAATTTTTCCAACTTAATAGCTGATGGTCTATAACATCCCATTTTGCCGAAGGAGAAAGGGGTCATGCACGTTAATTATAACTCAACGCAATCAGTTGACAGACTAGAAATCATTGCGGCATTACAGCGATAACCGCAGTGGATCTCCCTATTACGGCATGACCACAACATCAGTCCATGCCGTTCTTACATTGTTTCCGGATGCAATCTGTCCACTCACCACAACCATCCGTCCTTATCGTAGGGTAACCAATTTATATCTTGGGAAGCTGTGCATCAATAGCTTCTCATTCCAAGTTTCATCAACACATCAAATGTTGTCATAGTAGCTGGCATTATTCAAGGTCCATACACGACGATATCTGAAGGACTACGAAGGAGGGCTCCAATTCGACTCAGAGAAGCCATAATCCTCAATGAAGATAACTACAGCGGCTATCTTGCAGGGGGCAAATCCTTCAGGATAAACTTCATTTAATTGAATTATGATTAAATCGGGTCTTGCGACCAGATTTATTGAACCCACATCACCTTCTTCCATAATTCAAATTTTATCGAGTTACGCTGGTCCTGAATTGTTCGACGGGAGAACGACACCGGGACTCCGTATCTCAGCCCAGTTGCCGTCTTGAGACTAATCAATTAACATTAGTTCCTGGAAGCCCTCAACTTTGAATGTTTGAGAACAGTATGGACTCGCTTCTTTGGATTTACTTGACACTCCTTTTCCGATATGTGTGAAAAAAATGTGTTCAGGGGCCACGGAATGATTAATATTGGGGCCGATGTTAAGGGATAATAACAATACAACAATTGAGGGAAGAAAGTCTAAAAATAAACATTGAACATTGTATCCTAGGGCAAGGGGAGCAGACTCAGGACTTCATAAACAACTTCGACCACCGTTTCCCTCCTGCTCCAAACTTGCATCGTAATTTATCCATTTATGTCTTTGAGAGTGATTTGGACGCGCTTTGCACGATTCTGAGTAACCACTGACGAACGCGGAGTGGTCAAGCTGCCAGATTCAGCTGCGCTCTCGCCGCTTTTCGAATTTTGATATCATCAACGATTATTCGATTGGTCCGCGCCGTCCAATTTGCTCATTTCGACCTTGCTTTAAATCAAGCTACCGGCGTTTCACAGGGTCCAAAGCTAACCGATCGTCCGTGACCATTAGTGTATAGTACTGGAGGCTAGAATAACATCGGCGCTAAGCACTCCTAGTGTTCTGATGCATTTTTGTAAGAAAAACCGCCTGATATCAGAGCTAGGTAAAGAGATCTTGCCACATCAAGTGTGGCAATCAATTACCTAAAATAAGAAGTTGAGGGATTTAACGGGTCAAAGAAGTCAAAGGAGGACCCATTCGAACGCGGTAAATTGAGCGGACATCTTGCTTGGTCACCGTTGCGTAGTCTGGACTAGGAGCTGCTAGGAGAGGAGCTTCTAAGGAGTATCAATCTTCCTAGAAGTTATAGTCCTTTTTGAAGAATTCAGCGAAGTAGTTTGAGGGGCAATAATCGATCTTCTCGTGTGCCGCAGCGATACCTATCCGGCCTCCCACACTACGTGCACCACGCTACGTCGTCTGTAGTTTCCTCTCTTGGATTAGTATGTATTGTGTATCTGACCAAGGAGAGCTGTGAGCTGGCGCACTCCTTTTCTCTTTTGACGCACTGCATTCAGTTATATTTGCTACAAAAGCTCTCTCTCCCGCATGATGGGGACCCTCACAACGATTTAGCCACTAGCGCCCGGACAGAGCGGTATCTGATCGAGTTGAATTAATGGGATAGTCATCGAATCTAAAAGCATTACCGACGTTACATAGACGCCAAACCCGCGATGGTATACTGATGGGTGATCGGGAAAACGCCGCTTGCAGTTGAGAGACTCAGTTCGTGTCGCCAACCTCTTTGAAGCATTATGAGTCACAGAACAGTTAAATTTTTTTGATCAAGATAAAGAATACAAAATAAGGAATCCTCAGAACACGAAATTGGAGTCTCCGGTGAAGAACATCAACCAACGTACATCGATCAGTTAACCAGCAGCGGATCGCATCATTTAAGCTTTTCAAGTGTTTGATTGCAACTCTACTTTGCTACACGAGGTGCCTCCTGTAATAATTACTATTCAAGTGTCCCAAGAGAGAAAACGAATAAGCAAGCACGGCGGACAAATGACTGCGCGGAAATGGTTTTCATAACAGAAACACCGCTCTTGAACTTGTACAACCTGTTCAACTTTGTTTTTTCATCGGTAGGATTATAGTGAACGCCTTCTAGCAAGCTCGTTACAATTGAACCTTTTTAGCAACCCGAAAGATCGTTCCTTCCTTGCCGTTGATGACCTCCGATGCAATCGACGGTTCTGTGTGGCAAGCAAATTTTTCCATAGTTATTCAGTTTTTCATTTCGAGCGCCGTCACGATCATCGAGAAGTATCGTTACTCTGCTCCCTCCTAAAATGATAGCAAAATGAGGGGGAAGAGATAAATCTTGTGAACGAGGCACGTTGGTCGGACTGCAAGCGTTGTATCCATGAAACCCCCTTATCATCCCTTGAAGAAGTCGCCCATCCCTGCACTTTCATTGTAATACATTAATGAACAAGAAACACAACAATACATATTTCCATAGTCATAGGCTTAGCCTTTGCCCTTGCCCTTGCCCAAATCCGTAAATAGCACATGCTCTCCATCAATAAGCAAACCGGTTAAGGGGGAGACCGTGGAGCGTTGATTCATAGAGAATTATATCTGACGTACATATTTTTCCACGCCGACCACACCCATACATTAGAACTTGCTTACCCATTCAATTGGTCACTGAGGCGGTAACAAAGCGCAATCTTGAGAAAAGATGCAGTGCGTACATATTAGGTATAACAGTTATTCTACTCGGTACAGTGGGAGATTTTCAACAAGACAAGAAAACGACAGAAAAGCAGGCAATTAATTAAATATGGTATTAAGTGATAATGAGAAAGAAGCTAAAGGGGAATGTGAAGTCCCGACTCAGGGAAGCATTCACAGGAGCAACCAATGAGTCTATGCAACGACTAGGGAAACGGAGTGAGAGGAAGGGATTTGAACAGGAGTGGAATATATCCACTACAAGAGACAGGAAAGACAACAAGTATCAGAGGACGAGCAGGAAATTAGACAACAAGGTATTCAGCAGACAGAACGCGAGCATAAGTCCAGAGAGATTTTGATCAAGCCTATAGGTAATGAGAATACAGCCATGCGGATACAATAGCGATGAAAATCAATTACGTTGATGCACGTTGATTGTCCGTGAGATTTTGAAAAGATCACGACCAGACAAAAATATCACTGCGGCGTCGCGTAACCAGACCCTGGAGCTGAGCTGGAAGCTCCTGTTTGTCCTTCATAATATGGAGCCGTTGATTGGGTAGAGTGAGGGAGTCGGGGAGAGGGGTTCAAGGAAGAATAGAGATTTTGTTGAGATGTCTGCTGCGGATTGGAAAAGGGCATGGACGGAGGAGCAGACAAAGGTATATCTGAGGATGAGTTCATGTAGTGTGAAGGACCTGTGGGTCCTGTCGAATGAGACCCCGGTCCGGGAACGTATAACCCGATTGAGCGACCGCTGTATTCAACACCACCGCTTAACGGACCCAAATGATGTGAAGATCGCGTTGGCCCCATCACATGCCGAGATGGTATGTAATCAGGGGAACCATGATGCCCGGCAGGAGTGTTAGGCATCGACTGGAGTGTCATTGGAGGGTATAGTTGAAGGCTATCAGCGTTTGGCATAGACGCTCTCCTGTTGGCAGGGTCTATCATACCTCCCATTGATGAACTACGGCTAGTAGGAGGGAAAGGAGCGGTGGTGGTTGGGCCAGATGCGGCACGGTGCGCAGGCGCCAAAATACGACGACGAGCCTGAAAAGACAAACACAGCAATCACGAGTTCAGTAGAGCATAAATGACATGAGATACGAAAGTGTACATTGATCATCCAATTGGAGACTTGGCTCATGCTGAGTCCAGTTACATGGCAAAGTTGCTTTTTTTCTTCCTCACTAGGATACGGGTGATCTGAATGACGATGAAGCCAAGCTTTGAGAAAGTCGGTGGTTTCTTTGGGAAGTTTCCCCCTCTTACGTTGCTGAGGACGGTCGACGAGCGCTGAACTAGGGACTGACTGAGGTGAACGGGACGGAGAAGGAGCAACTGCAATAGAGGGCGGGGCAGAAGGCATGGAGGTAGAGTAAGAGGGGTTACCAGAGGGGATGCCAAACTCATTGTTTGGGAAAGACCAGTCTCCCTTTATCCTGCGGTCATGTTGACCTGAGATACGAGCCGAGCCAGCAAACATGTGTGCCTGGGACATGGAGGAACTATAGGAAGCATGCCGCATACTGTCGTCGTATTTGATTGCCAGTGGAGACAGGTGGCCAGGAGTAGAATTGGGTCGATTGATTTGCGCAGAAACGTTCCAATTATCGCCTTCATTATAGGGGGTGATCCCTGGGCGATAATCCGGCGAAGTCATAGGAGAGGCAAAGGCAGAAGAAGAAAATGAAGTGGAAGGAGTGGTCCCATTGGAGATACCTGAGTGGGGATAGGAAGAGAAATCCGAGAAATTATTGAGATCGGTAGATAGCCTCGGGCGATGTTTTTCTGTATCGTCACTGGGAGGGAAAGTATAGTTGGAGAGATTGGACTGAGTTGACGGCGTATAGTTTCCGCCACGAACATTACTAGGAGAAGGAACGAAATGATGCCTTCGAGGTTCGTTCAGGGTGGGGAGAGAAGCACGGCGAGGATAGTTATCCTCAAAGCTAGTAAAGATGGATGGCAGTTGGACTTTTGATTGGTCGATGCCGGCATCGGACTCGTCCTGGGGGCCGACGGCAGAGCCATTCTCCCAGGTACTGGGTTCGCCTCTAGATTTTGGAGGCTGAGGGGAGTCTGAGGGCGTGATTGCACGTTTGTCGCCGCGCGAAAGGCCGCTGCTGTCTGTGTCTGTAGCGGAGATGGCGGAGCTGGACATGCGCCTAGACTGGTAGTCCAATTCGTCGTCGAGACTGGGAAGACATGAGGACGAGCTGGGAGAGAAAGAAAGAGGACGCACAGGATAGCTGGAGAAGGAGAAAGATTGTGAAGAAAAGAGATAGAGTCTGTTTCGCCCTTGGACTGACTGTGAAGAGAAGATGAGAAAGGAGATAGAGAAGATCTCGATGTGAAGGGAGCCTCGGGTAAGAAAACTCACAGGGCGTACTGAAGCTGGGCAACGTTGTAGCTATTGAGCTCGGGGGTGGCGGCAATGAGCTCCACTGGCATGGGTGAGGGTAGGTGGGCAGGGAGCGCCTGGGCGGGCAGTGGGCCTGCAAAGAGCGGGGGCCAGTATTTAAAGTGGGAGATCACGCAGATAGCTCTGTGGGAAGCATCAGCGTCCAGATTCCGCAGATTGGCTGTAATCTCGCTCCCGGCGCACAAATACACACAAACCCCTTTCAATTAATCAAATCTCGCCAGATCTCCCGGTCAGATCCCGTCCAACCGAACCGACTCGCCGGCCGCCGGCTATCCCCGCCATACTTCCTCGTATGGATAGATTGCTCCCTGGTTCGTTTCTCGTCCGGCCCCATCCCGCCCCGTCGTTCGTGTCTGTGCTCACCACCGCCGTTGTCTCCGCCGTTGGCACTGCCTCCGCCAGCATGCAAATCTTTGATGCAACATCGGTCATTGGACATGTGTCATTGGACATGTTATAGTACTCTACGGCACTCTAGTCTCGTCTTCTATCTCGCCTCCTCTGGTCCTTGCTCTTGTCTAGAATACCCACCAGCACTTTTTGGGCTTTCGTGCGCTCCTTCTCCGTCACTCCCACACCATCCAACATCCGTATTTGTTCGCATGTGCGCATGACTAGGCCTCGGTACGCCAATCGCCCGATGTACAGCTCGTCCGGCAGATCCCGTCGGAACTTGGCATCTAGCTCTTGCCAGCCGCCACTGCCCTCTTGTTGTTCGGTACCATCTCCACTACTCTTGCTCTCCGACGGCTGCAGTGCCCCAGGAACATCCTTTACCAGCAACGGCAGGTACCAGCCGAGCGTGCATGGATTCATTCTACATCACAAACAATGTATCAGTGATCCCATAGAATGAAACCTTTACAATGTT
>Ga0153946_1000069_pt1 | contig 34571 bp, 56 predicted proteins | sample TSNJ030MetaG_FD_104751 | JGI IMG/M metagenome (GOLD analysis project Ga0153946, IMG submission 104751) | Attine ant fungus gardens microbial communities from New Jersey, USA - TSNJ030 MetaG | ecosystem: Host-associated > Fungi > Mycelium > Unclassified | place: USA: New Jersey, Wharton State... | reverse complement strand
TTTGCTATGTGAGTTTTCATTATCCGGTAGCTATTTTGTATTCACTCTCCTGTTTCAGTGACCCGGAAGAACGTCCATCTGCTGCGGAACTTCGACGGCATGAATATCTCAATCTACCCCCAGGATGGCAATTCAATGGATTTACATAGGATCTTTCTGTCTACCAATGCACATCGTTATATCTCATGAATGTATTTTTCTCTGTTGGCTTCATTCTTTCTTCATGACACTGTTCTTGTTTATAGGTTTTTTTCGATCGTTCTTCTCAGCATTCAAGTACCAAACTCACTCATTAAGCAGGTTGTCCAGTATAACATCTTCTACTCTGATTTATCCCTCCAGGTTCAATGTTTTGCCTGATAGCCCTAAGTACACTATCCTGTTCTGTCATGTAGAAAATTTAATGCCCTTCGTTCTTAATGTTTGTTGAGCAACTCGGTCTCTTGCTAGATTTGTTTGGAGAAGAATGAGGTTACAAAACTTTTGTATCAGATAATTTTTTTTCTTTGTCCACCTAGGGCTTTATTTGCCTACCATAGGTGCTATGACCTTTACACACAGAACTAATACCTGCACCCACTCCTGGAGCACCTGGACAAATCTTAGATCCATAATAACATTTTGGGGTATCGAGTGACTTTTGTATTTTACAGTCTGGATCATTTACGAAGAAAAATAAAACTATGGCGCCCGAGACCATTGACTCTCAAGAGCCGATATGCCGACAGGGAGGGCAACCTTGACATCTGTGAACAAAACCCTTTCGAATTGCATCTAAGCTTACCTTTTCGTCGTAATCGAACCATTCGCCTTCTGCAAGGTCGATGTCGGTGAACACAGTTCCTTTGGATCCAACGCACTTCCAAGGTCCCTGGATCGGGTGCATATTTCGGTTGGGAGATTCGTAGACAGAGGAAATACGTACTTTGTATTCGAAACCGGTAAACTCAAGCCCCCTACATTCAATGATGAGGAGTGGTTGCAGTTGAGCATTTTCTGAAGTATAGGGTCGCACTTTATACGAGGTGTCAAACTTTGCTGAGCTTTCTCGCCTGCCTGCAAGTAATAAAGTCAAATATTAGATGACATCATACTAAGAGTGATAAATGCCTACAGAAACCACATCTCCACACAAAATTGGCTGTCCCGTGTTTGCCACCTGATATTTCGTGCTCTTCCTAGAGATGAAAGATTTGAGTTGGACTTGGGGACATGATTGGAGACTAAGCTAACAATGCGGTTCATTGAAACAGTATTTGGATGTTTCTCGTTGCAACTGGAGCATTTGACCTGATTGCCAGAATAAATGTATGGCCACATGAAAGATGCAAAATCGCCACCAACCTTGAAGAAGTATTCGAAATCTTCTGAAGCGGGCTGCAGCTCGGTAACGTTCTCAAGTTCAGCTTGAATCGACAGTTGAAGCCGCTGTTGAGGAACAGATAAGAATGAAATACTACATTCTTGACCAGACGTACGACCATCTTGTGTAGCTATCAGAGATTACAAAAACCTGTGATACCAAATTAGATCACAGGGGTCACACGCGTGACTTGGCACGAAAGTCAAGTCTACAAACTGAAATGGCTTCTATGCTTTCTGGTTTTGCCCGGCGTACTCTGCTTAGCTATGCTGCTACCTGTTCTTCCTCGCCTACAACTTCTGCAGCAGCTTCAAAGCTCTTCAGCACGTCCTCATTTGCACGTGCGCCTCGAACCAAGTCCGCTCTAGACGAGGAAGTAACTCCAGATGACCTTGAGGAAATGTTGGATGAAGTTGACGATATCAATGACATGCCCACAGCTTCGCATTTCCTGCTGCAAGAGAAGCGTATCGTAAGGCAGTACCTCAGACTGATCGAACTAGAAATGCCAAAACTCATTGGTATGTAATATATTCGTCTGCTTATGCACATTCACTAATTTCAGCGTTTGCATAGCTCTGAGAAAACCATTTGTGCCACCTACATCAAAAGAATCTCTGGTTGTGCGGTCAACCGATTATATAGGCAATCATCCGGTAGAAAGGAAAAGAAGTGTTGTCGTCGCGGTAGATGACCTACCGTTGGTGGATGACATGGCGAAAAAGAGGTTGATGCTGCTTGCTGGACCTCGATGGACGCCGAATCCTCCTGTAGACGCTGGAATCAGCAAATATGCAGATTGGGGGAATGGTTTTGTGAAGATCGCTTGTGAGGATTTCCCTGAGCCTTCACAGAACCTCAAGTGGATAAGTGATACTGTGGATAAATTGGTTGAAAAAGCGAATGTGCGTGTTTTCTTTTTTTTTTTGGTGATTTGTGGATTCATGGTGTGCTGTACCTTTTGTCTGTGCATTAGATGCCCAACGAGAATTGGGAAGATCTGCCGGTGGATCCGCGTCATGTGTACGCTAAATCACTAAAAGCAAAGAAGGGTGAGCACTTGCGTGGCCGGGTTTTGAATAAACCCACCCTTCGGGATTTCCCTCAGGAGTGGCTGCCAAGAGCTAAAGCAGATAAAGAGTTTACAGCATCCTTACCATTACCAATAACTTCATCCTAATTCACATCGCCTTAGTGACAAATCATTGTGTTGCCTTATTCTTTACGGTCTATTAGGCTCGCGGTGCCACTCACCGCTTCACCATAACAAATGCTTCGCTCGGGTGTACATGTGAGCTGATTGCGGTCTACAATCTGTGATTTAAATCCAGTCACACAATTGTCATTGCCGATAAAAAGCAGGGGCGAATGGACAATGCATCCACCCCACTATGGACTCAGACAAATCCCTCGAGTTAGCTGAGACTCTTGTTGCCATCCGTGCCGCTCACTGCTCGCATTTGCCGGAAGTCAGCTTCTCAACAAGAGAGTATCTGACCAGGCCTCATCGAACTGTTGAGGATACAGCAGTTAAGAAAGACGATTATGAACAAGTTGTCGACGGTAAATGTGTTGGAAGACAGACTTTTCTTCTAGACGAACCATTGCGGCAGGCAGATGATGAACAACTGTTTTGGTTGCCCCTGGACGACATCAAATGTCAAAGTAACTCTCGAGAGGAGAGCATCCCTCGGAATGCTTTGGACGATGGACTGCCAATTGTGTGTGGCTGGGGACCCCCAGAGTGGAGGGACTTCGAAGATTGGCCTGAACCACGAGCAAGGCAAGTTGCATGGCTCGAGTTAATCCCAATATCTCGATCGATGGCGAAGGAGAATGTCGGGACTATGAATACGCCAGTGGCGGCTTTACAGGAGCAGTCACTCATGGGAGAACCAGAAGCACTGTTAGAGGAGATGTATCATAAGTATATTAATGAAGCACAGTGCCAGGAGAATGGAGTCGAGAGTAGATAGTCCAGGAGTTCTAGCTCCTTTCATCAAGACGGATACTTGTAGAGACATATTTGTATTAGAATGATGACCGTGCGCAAGCCGCATGTTCCAAACATAAAAGTCACGACCTACGGACAGATGGGGGACTGCAATGGCCATACAGAAGCGCAAAAAGTATGGCCAAAGCCAGTTTCCCTGGGTAGATATAATTTTCAAATTTCGGGACTTTTCAACTAATGCCGAAGTAGTCCCTGTTATTGCCCCAGCCCAAATTGGGCGTAGTGTATGTAGCCAAACAAGGACAACGCATCAATCAGCCGACTTCTTTCCTACCCTCCATTGCCCTCAACTTAGAAGTAATTTTTTTTTTGCTGTTCCTCCTTTCTCCCTCCTTACGTTCTTCCAGATGTCGGATGCATACGGCTCTGTCCAGGATGTCAATGCAGGTCACAATGGCTATCCTCATGGCTCAGACGCTTCCTTCGGCCAGGCGTCCACCGTCCCTATAATCCGCAAAAAGCTCATGGGTTATGTTGGTTTTGCCAACCTGCCCAACCAGGTTCACCGCAAGAGTGTCCGCAAAGGCTTCCAATTCACAGTTATGGTTGTTGGTACGTGTTCTTTCCCTTTGTTTTAAAGGTCTTACGTCTTAGCAACGATCCGTTTTTGCGCGTTGCCGCGCGTACTAGGCGAGTCTGGTCTCGGGAAATCGACCCTCATCAATACACTTTTTAATACTCCTTTATATCCACCCAAGGTGCCTCTTGCCCCATCTGAAGAGAGACTCAAAACAGTTGCTATCGAGAGCATTGGTGCTGGTACATCTATATTTATCCCCCCAGTTCATGGCCACGTATCCTCAATTTACGTATAGATATCGAGGAGAACGGCGTTCGCTTGCATCTGACCGTTGTTGATACCCCTGGATTCGGTGACTTTGTCAACAATGATGACAGGTGACGTGGTCTTTCTAACCTTCGTTCTTCTATCATCTTGATGCATGATTTCGCGTATTATAGCTGGAAGCCTATCGTGGAGAATATTGAGTCCCGTTTCGATTCATTTTCAGAACAAGAGAACCGCGTCAATAGGACCAAAATCGTCGACAACCGTATCCACGCGTGCTTGTACTTTATTCAAGCTACTGGCCATTCGTTAGTACTATCTTTTTCCAGACGATTTGTTTGCATAACCTTATGAAATGTAGTTTAAAGCAGCTTGACATTGAAGTTATGCGTCGGCTACACACCAAGGTCAACTTGATTCCTATAATTGCCAAGGCCGATACTCTCACGGATGTTGAAGTACTTCAATTCAAGCAACGTGTTCGTGATGGCTTTGTTTTCCTTCATTTATCACATTATCGATCCTTTGTACAGGTCCTTTCCGATATTGCTTATCACAATATCCAAATTTTCCAAGCGCCTACTTATGAAAATGAAGACGAGGAAACTATTGCTGAGGCCGAGGAAATCGCTGGCAAAATACCATTTGCTGTTGTTGGTTCTGATAATTTCATTGAGACTGCTGATGGTCGTACCGTCCGTGGTCGCGCGTACCCGTGGGGTATCGTCGAGGTTGACAACGAAGAGCACTGTGATTTTGTCAAGCTCCGTCAGATGCTTGTCAGGACCTACATGGAGGAATTGCGTGAGTATACTAATGATGTGCTATATGAGAACTGGAGAACGGAGAAACTTTTGAGTATGGGCGTTACTCAAGATTCTTCCGTGTTTAAAGAGATCAAGTATGTCTTCTTTGTCTCAACCATACGAATTCTGACTCTGCTTTACTTGCAGTCCTGCCGCCAGACTACAGGAGGAGCGCATCATGCATGAAGCCAAACTTGCCAAGATGGAGGCTGAAATGAAAATGGTGTTCCAGCAAAAGGTGCAGGAGAAGGAAGCGAAGCTTAAGCAATCCGAGGAGGAGCTCTATGCTCGTCATAAAGAGATGAGAGATGCCCTTGAGAAGCAGCGTGCTGATCTTGAAGAAAAGAAGAGGAGGCTCGAAAGCGGCCGGCCATTGACGCCCGAGAAGGGATCTGTAAGCCTTCTAATCTTCACCTTCACCTTGACAATTACCGACAATTTGTCCGACAGACTCAAAGGAAGAAAGGCTTCCTCCGCACGTGAAGTGATAGCCGCTTGACCTGCGCCTCGTCCTTCTTTTCTCCGTGGACCTTTAGGGTTGACATTTCATGTGCACCTATTTCGCGAGGCTGTTGTCTTCATTGTATATCATTGGCTATATTATACTTTCTGTCCACCTTGTCTTGATTCCCCGTGAACAATATCACGTTCGTTATTATGGATATCCCTCTTTTTTTCTATCCCACTTTTTAGTACTTTCCTCCAATTATTTTTTTGTCACTGGAGTTGTCATAGGTTGGGTCCTAGTGATGACAATATACCATGGTCTATGACGCGGGATCAGGGGGATCCTGATGTGATCGATAGCGTGGCCTAACAGATGTACACAGCAATGGCTTTGTATTATCTCATCTGAATTATTTTTCATCTTTTACCTCTACTTTTGTCATGGCTGATGTTCAGGCAGTGATATCTGCATTACAAGTCTTCAATGGTGCACCTGACAAAGCCTCACTGGAAGCGGCAAGCACCTGGCTTCAAGATTTCCAGCATTCTGTAAATTATCTCTCGCCTTGGACAAATCACGACCAACTCGTCTGACTGTCTCAACACACTCTCTCTGTACCAGTCTGGGGCATGGGCAACCTGCAATGTCCTCCTCCTCGCACCTGATACTCCAGACCCAGTCAAGCTATTCGCCGCTCAAACCTTTCGTGCTAAGGTTCGTCGTTATCACTTTCGTTAAGGGGAGCTGCCGATTTTGATAGACGATATCTGCTTGACGGTTCAAACCTAATAGGTGATTTATGACCTTGACCAGATTGCTTCACTGGAGCTATTTGTATTGCGTGACACACTCGTACACGCTTTGCAGACGTACCATTCTGGGCCCCGCGTTGTTATCGTGCAGTTGTGCTTAAGCCTCGCTTGTTTGGCATTGCAGCTTCCGACTTGGGAAAATCCTGTGCAAGATATGATTGATACGTTCGGGAGTGATCCAGCTGCAGTGCCAGTATTGCTGCAGTTTTTGACGTTGCTCCCCGAAGAAATAGATTCAAATACAAGAATCCCTGTTACGGTGAGATCAAGGCTATATGATACAATTGTTGCTAAAAATCAAGATCTGTACGACTTAAGGATGAGGAATACCATGACAGAGCTGGACTGATTCTGACCCGAAATGCACTCAAAGTAATGAGCACACTGTCAATGTATATCGAAGCTCCTGGTATGTCACTGCACCCTTGTATCTACCTCATCATTAATGATGTGACACCCAGGGGTGACAAATGCCATTAAGAAACAGTTGTTCGATTGCGCCAAGAGCTGGTTAAATGCGGGAGAATTTTCTCCACATAGCCTTGTCAACACTTCTCTCATCAAATCAGCCTTCGAAGCGCTAGATGTTGAAGAACTTTTTGATTCTGCCATTGAGGTTTTGTGCGAGCTCGTTCATGAAACTCAGGAGATCCATGAGAATATCGAAATCATTGGGGTCCTTTTGCCTCAAATCATTAATCTCAAACCAAGGATCAAAAGGGACTGGGGAGACGAGGAGACAATCAGAGGATATGCACGTTTATTCTCGGAGGCGGGCGAAACGTACAGGGTGTTGCTTGTGGATGACCCCAAGACATATTACCCTCTCATCGAGGCAATAGGAGAATGCTCGGCGTACCCTGACCTCGACATCGTTCCCATTACATTTCCGTTCTGGATGCGTCTTGCAGGAATATTAGGGAAGAGGGCCACGGTCTTGCCCCTGTTTCAGACCACCTTCGAGACTTTGATGGGAGTCATCATAAAGCATCTACATTTTCCTGCCGATATGTCGACACTTACAGGACAAGAGGCAGATAACTTCCGCTCATTCCGACATGTTATGGGCGATACACTAAAAGACTGCTGTGCTGTTTTGCGAACAAAAAATTGCCTACTGGCAGCGTACGAGATGATAACTTCTGCGCTTGCAAAAGGGCCTAATTTCGTGACTTGGCAAGAAATTGAGGCTCCTCTCTTTGCCATGCGCTCTATGGGGGCAGAGATTGACAATGGAGATGAAGTTGCTGTGCCAAAGATTTTAGATCTGATCCCACAGCTTCCGAGCCATCCACGAGTGCAATATGCTTCGTTGCTTATCATTGCACGATACACCGAATGGATCAATCTCCATCCAAATTATATACCAATACAATTGCAATATGTCTCTGCTGGATTTGATAACTCTGATAGTGAGGTGAATGCCGCTGCTGGACAAGCGCTCAAGTATCTTTGCCAAGACTGCAAGCAGGTGCGTAATCTATTTTTGTGGTACTAATCAGCTCATAGCATTGGTAGCATCTTGGGAATTTCTTGTCTACCTTACACGATTTCATCAAGAATACTGGCTCGAAGTTGATTCCAGATGATCTTCGTCAAGTTTATGAAGCTATTGCACATGTCATTTCTGCGATGCCCATAGAGCGTGCAGCAGAATCATTGCGTACATTCTCGTTCGACATCTTGTCGTCTATCCATGATGTAACCATCAAATCCAACCCGTCGAAGGAGGAGATTGATAGGGCAGGCAGTGAGTGAATACTTTGATGACCTAGAGTTTGATGCTCAAAAAACTGTTTCAGATGCTCTTGAAAATTTGGAGACAATGCTATTTGTCATTCGAAACTTTGGAGAAGACATACCAGCGGCGTGCCATAGTAGTTGTGCAGATGCATGGCTAGTCTTTGATAACTTCCTTCTCAAATATGGATCAAATTATGACCTTGCCGAGCGGACTACGCGAGTGATCAGACATGGTATCACGTTGTTCGGGATCGCGGGAATCCCTGTGGCTCCTTCAGTAGCAGCAAGAATGTCACAGGGTTTTGATGCGACTGGCATTCCTGCCTACATTTGGATCGGTGGAAAAATTGTAGCGATGTATGGAGAAGAGAAGCAGAACGTGGAATTGCAGACGGCAATCCGTGGCATGTATGAACATGTTTCGAAAAAGACCGTTACCTTGTTATCGTTGAAATCACCTGGGGAAATTCCAGATGGTGAGTGTGATACTCTGGCTCTCCCCAAATCACTGCTCATTGAATGCAGTTATTCAGGATTTTGTACACATGCTTCTACAGATGATTGACATAAATCCCGAGATTTTCTTCAACCACAATATCTTTCCTTCGGTGTTTGGCACGTCTCTAGCTGGCTTGACCGTCGTTCATAGTGATATCGTGTTTGCCACCCTGGACTTGTTCCGTGCTATCGTGATGCACGATTGTTTGCATCCAGATGCTCAAGGAGAAGAATATACACAATGGGCGACTGTCATTCGAGGAGTGGTCCGTGAGCAAGGGTACTCTCTTACGGGATATCTTCTGGGTGGCATGATTGGAGATTTTCCGGAAGATGCAATTGCAAACGTGGTGTCAATCTTCCGTGTCTTGACGACAATGTTCCCAAACGAGATGCTCACATGGCTCCCGGGTGTTCTGCAACAACTACCCACTACGTTTGCTCCTGCTGTGGCAAAGTCTCAGTTCCTTGTGGACCTTACCAAGTAAGCTGAATTCTTCTCCTGTAATTGTGGATACCTTATGAACGTATCAGTGCTGTCAACGAGAGAAACTATGATAAAGTTAAATACTCCATCAGCAATTTCAACAGAGTATCAAGGAAAGCTCGTGACAGGAGACGTATGGGAGCATAAAATCAGCCGTTCTAAGGGTGCGTGTATTTATTAATGAACAAGGTAATACGACAAAATCTGTCGATTCTCACTCGGAAGGATCGGGAAGAACAGTCTATATAGGTACATAGCTGGTCATCCCTTCTCTAGATTGAAATGAAAACAATTTACGCCTACAAAGGTCTTGACGGAATGGGGAGAAATTATGTCGAGGTGCTGTGTCGGATCTTGATAAAATGAGTGATAGGCGGTAAGGCAAATACATGTAAATATCTTCCTAGCTACGTTCTGTCTCTACTTTTATGTACCATGCTTCGCCATGCTGGCCAGTCTTTTGTATCTACCGGTATGTATGATTGTCAATGCTATTCTCCATTCAGTTCGTCACCTCAATTCTGGAGACAGGACGCCGAGTGTTCTCTTCATCTGCTTCGAGAAAAAGCTACGAGGATACTATTAAGAACCTACTAATTCACAAGGATACCAAGGTCCTATGTCAAGGTCTCACCGGAAAAACAGTACGTGTTCATTTGTGAATGTGAGCTTTGAGACCAAGTTCAAGTTAATTTCTGCGGTAGGGAACTTTCCATGTTAAGGAGGCTTTGACGTATGGTACCAAAATGGTCGGAGGTGTCTCACCAAAGAAGGCTGGACAGACACATCTAGGTCTCCCGGTCTTTGGCAGTGTTCGTGAAGTACGTTGGCCCTTTCTTATCTGTGTAGATGTTCAGAAATTGACGATCCTCCTTTACTCAATATAGGCAGTGAAAGAGACGCAACCTGACGCGTCCATCCTCTACGTACCGCCACCTTCCGCCGGGGATGCGATTATCGAGGCTATTGAAAATGAAATTCCATTAATCGTCTGCGTTACGGAAGGTATTCCACAGTTAGACGAGATTCGGGCAAGTCCTGACCTAATCCAACTTTTCCATGAATCCTGATTGTAGTGGGATGTCTTTGCAGGTCATGAATGCTCTCAAAAGTCAGTCGAAATCTAGGCTAGTTGGACCCAATTGTCCAGGAAGTGAGTACTTCGATCGGAGACAGGCCAACGATAAATTCTGCTCTCAAAACTGCAATATACTCATTTGTCTCCTCTCTAGTCATCAACCCTCTTGGGTGTAAGATGGGCATACAGCCTGGTCACATCCACAGACCCGGGAAGATTGGTGTGTTATATTTAATGAACCCTCTCTGCTTCTACTAGAATTATGCAGGTATCGTATCTCGCTCTGGGACCCTAACGTACGAAGCTGTTGCCCAAACAACTGGTGTCGGGCTTGGTCAGTCTTTGTGCGTCGGAATCGGGGGCGACCCATTCCCTGGCACCCAGCATATCGACGTCATCAAGGTCTTCCTCGAAGATCCCAATACTGAAGGTCCGCCTTTGTATTGTTTGAGGACATACCATTTTTGATGCATGGGTGATAGGTATCGTCATCATCGGTGAAATCGGTGGCTCCATGGAGGAAGAAGCTGCCGAATATATTGCAGAACACAACAAAAAACTCGCGAAGCCCAAACCCATTGTGGGTTTCATTGCCGGCCGTACTGCTCCCCCAGGACGTCGCATGGGACATGCTGGCGCCATCATTGCTGGTGGGAGGGGAGCTGCAGGAGATAAAGTCAAGGCTCTTGAAGCTGCTGGAGTTTACGTCACGGATAGCCCTGCCAAGATTGGTCCGGAAATGCTGAAGGTGTGCTTTACTTGATCTAGTAATTTGACACGTTGGTCTGATATGTTTGTTTGACCTAGTTGATGCAGGCCGCCGGTTTAGCGTAGAGAACTTCGGGTTTCATTGGGTATGGTTATCTCCACCTTGCTGATATAACCATATCCTTGCATGCATAATCATAATATAGAACCTTGGCACTTCTCGCGAAAGCTCATTCAAACTAGATCCATCTAATGAATTGATTACTAGTGTTTCTTCCTATCGAGAGCCTTTGACACCGCCTCAGCTGTCTGGGAGTTGCAGTATCCCGTCAGATCCAACGATAGCATGGGATAGAGATGCAGCTCACCGAGAGGAATACACGTAGTTTATGATGAGTCCCATCCAATGACACTGATGTTATTCTCGAAGTGCCCAGATTAGGCCTCCAATCTGGAGGTGAATGAGGTGGGAGTATTTCTTCATCATTCTCACCTCGAATTTTATATCAAATGGTGGTCAGCATAGTTTTTACTGATAGGTCTCCATCATGGCAGAGAAGAGTGACCATTCAGAGGTTATCATTGCAAGTACAATTTGTGATGTATTTGGGTGTTTATCACCATCTGATCCAGACACTCACATATGCCATCTTCCACTTTCGATGCAGCAGCAGCATATACTTCAAATGCCCCATCTTTGAACAAGATCTCGAATGCCTTGAAGCTTGAGGTTGATTAACGCTCGTGATCCATGGCTTTATTGAACCTGATCAGACCTTCGTTTGCTTCCCTTCCGGACGTGGGCTTATTTCAACGACGACCAGTTGTACGGACTCTTCAAGACTGTGACAGTTGGGTTGAACCCAACAACGTCTCGGCCCTCGATTTTTGACGTGACTGGAAGGGCAAAGTGGGACGCTTGGAGTAGAATTGGGAGAGAGTACCCGGATACGGAATGTGCCGAAGCCCGCTATCTAGAACTAGCCAAGGAACTCGGCTGGGATGGGACTGAGCAACCACGTATATCTGAGACCAACAAAGAGAAAGGCAAAGCAAGCGATAAGGGTGACGAAGATATCTGGGATTCAGAAGAGAGCTTTTCGAAAGTCGGTGGAGGATTCGGATTCTCTGTGAGCACGCTGGCGCACACGAAAGAAGCTAGTGAAAGATCAATACATGGGTTTGCAGTGGAAAATGAGACAAGAGAAATCGAGGAGTTGCTGGCTCAAACTCCTGATCTCAACTTGAACAAATTAGACGAACATGTGAGATGAAATGTTTCCTGTCCTCAATGATTCTCAACAGAGGACCTTTGAAGGGATATACTCCCCTCCATTTGGCAGCAGATAGGGGACATTTGGATGTTGTCAAACTTCTACTCAGCAAGGGTGTCGATAAATCGATCAAGGTGAATACGCTCTGATTCTAACGAGGTATTCAACTCATGTTGCGTCGCAGGACCCGGATGATATGACTGCTATTGATTTGGCACGTGTGGTGGGTTACAAGGAAATTATTTCAGTTCTTTCCGAATAAAATGCTTAGTTGGTGAGACGGAATTGTCGGTCATATCTGAAAAAACTTGTAAATACCGTTCCTCATTTCTCAAAAGGGTCTAATCAGCCAACATTGATACCGGTGAAGTCCTCTCAAATATTGCGAGTGGATAGCAGAGCTTTAAATAAGATGTATAGTTAATAGTACGAACGTATTAGAAAGACGCATGGTACATCCATTGCAACCTCACTATCGTCAACCCCCCCTCCTAGAGACGACGGACTTTTTGACCGAAAGCGGTTCATATTACGATGGATCCATATGCATAGAACAAAGGTACAACACCTCATTTCGGGGGCGGTTTTACTTGGGGAGCAGTGTTGATTCGAGGCCTGTCTCTTGTTTTCGGTGTCAGCTTACGCCGATGTTCTGATGGCGCAGGCTTAGCAGACTTTAGGGCAACTGACTGGCACGGATTGCTAGCTTGTGAATAAGGTGATCCGTGCTCTAAGATGCCCCCCTATACCACACCCAATAGTCAGACTTAAATACGAGTCGTTTAGAATACATACCTGTTCCAGTAAACCAAGCACTGACTTTGAGGGCGTTGCACCTTTTTCCAACCAGTATTTGATCCTAGACACACTCCATTCCAATGTCTTGCTCCCTTCTACGCCTTCAATGCGTGGCTTGTAGATGCCGAGAAGTTCTGCAGGTTTGGCATTACGAGATTTACGGTGGTCGATAGCGACTAGGTGGAAAAACCGGCTATTTCGCAAGCCATGAATGGCGAGTCTAAGCCGTATTGCCATGACAAGAAGGTAAATTCAGGTGGCCGCTAAATTTATAGTCACGTGACTAGTTACTTTGTGATTCTAGGTAACAAATCAAGGATGTAGAACTAGGCGGACCATAAGGTACGCCACTGATTGTTTATATGTTTCTTAGGCATTCTCCATGTCCTTGTTCACCTAATGAGATATGCACTGGGATTGAGCTCATGGTTTCAAAGGGACAGGAAGAGAAAACTCACTCGAGAGTTGAAGAAAAGGGAGTTTGGACCCCAAGGGAAAGGTGCATTTCTCCTGTTGAGGTAGTCATAAGCGGGAGTCTCCGGGAGCTCACCACCGTTTTCGTGCTTGATGTGCTCAATATGAGCAGCATGTTCTGCTTCGGTGTTGTAGACCCATGCACAGCAAACAGCGACTAGACAGTGCGATCAATGCACAATCACATGAAGCACACAGGAGGGCGCACTAGCAGGAATGCAAACATAGTAACTAGAGTTTCATCTCATGGGTCAAGGACTCCTAATTCAAAGGGCAATATTTTACAGACCTGATCTTTCTCCAGAGATCAGAAGTATCTGTAAAGGTTGAATGGTCTCATCAGCGTCGTGGACCACAACAAGATCACTTACGAGCAGCGTGGCTTGCAAGAGCCCGGTCCTCGGCAAGGTAGGCTTTGAAAGCAGGAGACTCAGACTCAGTGACTGCTTGAGTCAAGCAGCGAGCACGGCGTGGTACGGTTCTAACGGCATTACGAAGGGCGATTCGCGCAAGGATATTGGACATTGGAAAAACCAGATTATTTGCAACCTCAGTAGGGTTATTTCGGAATGAGATTTTGATTTTGTTTGTCCTTATTATCAAGAGCGCTAATAATATCCATAGGGGACGCGTCACCTTGTGCTAAATTAATTATTCCACTTGACTCTCCATGGTTCAGCAACAGTCCTCTGCAGCTGGTGCCCTTGCTTTATTGCTTGAACCACACGCTGTCTTCAAATGCCACGCTTTAAAAGCCCTCAACCCTCTTGTGCCTCAGTTCTGGGCCGAGATATCTGAACGCATTGCCCTGATGTCGGTGTTCCAGTAAACGTTGTTATCTGGTTATTGACCATCTATATCAGTGAATCTCTTTACGAGAACGAAGATATTCCGAGAGATGCTCGTGATCAAGCTGCTTTGTTAGCGAGCAAAGTGTACTACTACCTTGGTGAATATGATGACGCCCTTTCTTTTGCACTTGGAGCTGGGCATACATTTAACGAGGAGTCACATACACATGGCTCAGAAGAATACACTGAGACAATTATTTGTGAGTCTCTTTGATTCTCTTTGATGGTTCAATGACATTTGTCGATGTTCAGCCAAGGCGATTGACCGTTATATTGAGCTTCGCACTAAAGAGCAATTTGGGTCGAGTAAGGGGAAGATCGACCCGCGACTACTAACGATAATTGAGGGAATTTTTGAGCGATGCATCTCTGAGGGCGAATTTAAACAAGTGCGTCCTTATACTTCACTCTTCTGTTAGTTCTGGAGATGTCTTTTTTTCATTGGCGATTGCATCAGGCTATCGGTATTGCTCTTGAGTCCCGCAGATTAGACGTTGTTTCTGCAATTTACAAACGAACAAACAATGTGTCTTTGCTTGTTTATGCCATGGAAGCTGTTATGGACTCTGGGTCTTCTTTGTCATACCGGGACCATGTCCTTCGGTCTTTATTCCCTCTCTTCCCGCAATTAACAATTGGACAAGGTTCTGAGCATATCCATGCCATAACCAGACTTCTTGTCACGCTCAGCGATGTGTCGCTGACCGTTCCTCTTCTTTCCTCGTTGGTCGAAAAGGAGAAGCTATTGGCATATCAGCTTGCATTTGATCTGGTGGAGGGTGGATCGCAAGATTATCTGGAGAGCATACGAAGTGAGCTGCCTGCAGGCGACAATGTATGTATGAATGTTTTTGATACTCACCGAGTCTACTCATGCTCACCCTTGACTAGACAACAAAGGAGATATATGATAAACTTCGCGCTATATTAACCGGGAAGGAATCCGTGAAGCTTTATCTAGAATTTCTTAAAAGAAACAATCAGACAGATCCTTTGATTCTGAAGAATTCGAAGGTGACATCTCGATCCAGTTTTTGTGGCTGGATTTGCTCATCGTATCACAGGATGCATTAGATCCTCGTTCTTCCGTTTATCATGTTGCCCTCACACTTCAAAATGCCTTCATGCATGCAGGGACGACGTCGGATGTCTTCCTACGCGATAATTTGGAATGGCTCGGTCTTGCGAATAACTGGTCCAAATTTTCTGCAACGGCGGGTCTTGGTGTCATTCACAAAGGTTTTTTCGAACAGGGGATGACCATCCTCACACCCTATCTACCCTCTAATGACGGAGAGAGTAATATCCAAGGTGCCAACTACTCTGAGGGTGGTGCGCTTTATGCTCTCGGTCTCATTAATGCTGGATGCGGAAGCGACGTCACCAGCTATCTCCAGGAGACTCTGAAAGGCGTAAGTGACGAAGTTGTACAGCACGGCGCCGCACTCGGTCTAGGTGTGGCGGGCATGGGTTCGAAGAGCAACGAAGCATTTGAGAGTTTGAAGGAAATATTGTTCAATGACTCAGCAGTAGCTGGGGAGGCTGCTGGTTATGCCATGGGCCTGGTCATGCTAGGCACAGCAGCTGCAGAACCTGTCCACGAGATGTTACAGTATGCTCACGAAACTCAACATGAAAAAATCATTCGTGGTCTTTCTATGGGCATCGCATTTATTTACTATGGACGCCAAGAGGAGGCAGATGAGATGATCCAAGCTCTTTTGGCTGAAAAGGCAAGGCATGTCTAATTGTGAACAATACAGAGTATTGACTATGCACTTGCAGGATCCTATCCTGCGGTACGGAGGTGTTTACACTCTCGCACTTGCCTATGCTGGCACTTCGAATAATAAAGCTGTTCGTCGACTGCTGCACATCGCTGTATCAGATGTATCAGACGATGTTAGACGGGCTGCTGTAACATCGCTCGCCTTCCTCCTCTTCAAGAACCCCAGTCAAGTACCACGAATTGTACAACTTCTAAGTGAAAGTTACAATGCCCATGTCCGCTGTGGTGCAACCCTGGCTCTCGGCATTGCCTGCGCGGGTACAGGTCTACAAGATGCGATCGAGATCCTCGAGCCTATGACAAAAGATAGCGTCGATTTCGTACGCCAGGGAGCGTTGATAGCTACTGGCATGATCCTTGTCGAGCAATCTGAAGTTTCCTCCATTTCATTCACCACTACCCGCAATCGTTACCAGAAGATCATTGGCGACAAGCATGAGGATCCCATGGCACGTTTTGGCGCTGCCATTGGCCAGGGTTTCATCGATGCTGGTGGTCGCAATGTAACAATCAGCCTGCAAAGCCGAGCTGGTAGCTCAAATATCAGTGCTATAGTTGGTATGGTATTGTTCTGCCAATTTTGGTATTGGTACCCTCTTGCCTTATCTGCTTCCCTGGCCTTCTCACCTACTGGTATTATCGGTCTAAACGGAGATCTGAAGGCATGATTGCTTTGTTGTGCAGATTATATGAGAGTGCTGATATGAATTAATAGGCCCCTCAATTCCAATACATCTCAAATGCTAATCCTAGCTTGTTCGCATATCCTGCGTCAACAAAGCCACCCAAGAAGGAGACAATCACGAAGGCTGTAACTGCCGTCCTTTCAACAACTGCTCGAGCTAAAGCCAGAGAGAAGAAAAGGGCCGCTGCCGAGGGAGAGGCCATGGACGTGGTCAGTCCTCTATCCGAAAGAACTTCGCTTCAAATTTGACAGCACGCCCGGAAACAGGATGATAAACCCGAGGCAAAGACCATTGAAGGTGATGTCGAAATGAAAACTGAAGATGCAGCTTCGCCAAAGGACGGCGATGTTTCTCCTATCAACAGATCAATATCTAACCTCATAGACGAGCCCAAACCCTCAGTTTCAGGATCTGCCTCGAAAAAGAAAGCCGAACCATCCTATGAACTTCGACCCAATCTTTCTCGTGCGACACCAGCACAACTGCAGCACATATCATTTCCCCCAGGTCGTTATCTCCCCGTGCGATCCGTCTCCTCGTCTACCTCTGCGAGTGGCACAAAAATTGCTGGTAAGACAGGATCGGCAGAGAAGTATGCTGGCGGCGGCGGGATTATCCTATTGATGGACTTGAGACCAGATGAGGAGGCCGAATTTATTGACCTTGAACCCCCACCACCTCTCCAGCTGCCTGACCCTGCTATAATTGGAACTGTTGGTGCTGTGGTTCCCAGTGACGATGTGATCGGTACACAATCTGGTTCTTCAAGGCCTCATATTGCGCTGGATGAGCATGAGCCTGAGCCTGAGCCTCCCACTCCATTCGAGGTGCGTCAAATCCTCAATGCAGAAATTAATTGATTGTAATTCCCCCCAGTATCCATTTGATGAAGAGTCATAGGTTCCTGCTCTCTGGTTATTAACTGTGCGATCCAACGTCTCCTGTAGAGTAGCATGACTATGACAATCTTGATTTCGAATTTATTGGTCGAGTGAAGAGGAGGTCTCTGGACAGTTATTACCTGGGTATCTGTCCTGACTATGGTCGTTGCAGTATTGATAGCCTGGAAGATTTTCTCATTGCCCAAGAAACATCAGGCGCAACAATGATGTCGTGATCATAGGTAAGCCTCATGATAACATGGCATAGATTGCTAGGAATGATTGCTAGGAACACCAATTGGCCTTCGAAATAGAGGTGTCATCATATTGTGAACCATGATGGTATATTCACTTATAATTATCAGCAATTCTCGAAGCCAAAAAACTCAGCAGGTTTATCAGGAATCTTGACCAGTGTGCAATCTCCGTGAGCAATGCCAGGTTAACGCTGGCACTTGGTCTATGTGAGAGAAATTGGCATGAATGACATCAAGTAATTTATGTTAAGCCATTGTACCAGTCAATCAGGAACTTGTGATGATCATAGGTATAGATTATCATACACATTATTGAGGAAACGACCAGTGATAAGGATATATTCTATGTCAAGTGCAAGCTGGAAGAAGCACAGACATAGATAGCTGACGCATCCATAGTGATTTTTAGGAACCAGATGTATAAACATCCGGACTGCCTGCTCTCGACCTAACGAAATTCAAGAATTCGCCACTCTACTGGTCTGGTCCAGAGCTCCCGGGTATCAACTGAGATATAGAGGTACCAGATAATGGCATAAAGCAGTTAATAAGAATATAGTACTGTCCTCAGCAAGTGGCATACCATGCATATGTTGTTTCCATTCAGTAGCGTCTGCGAGAGTTTTGTCTGCTTCCTTCCCTCTGGAGTTGTCTCACTTGAGAAATATGTGTTACAGGGAAATAAGGAAAATGAGAGTAAAAGCGTAGGTGACACGATAAAAAAAAAGGTCGAGCAATCAACGACTCGGATAGACCACGAATGTGAAATATCAGACTCACTACTCAATGACTTCCTCGAGAACCATGTCTGGAATTATGTACAATCAGGAAGTAAATTTGTTTTTGATGTTGTCGCCAATGAGACTCACTGACGAAGTCATCAAAGCCGAACAATGTCCCAGAGAATTCACGATCATTCTTCATGATGACCCAGATCTTCGAGCCGATACACCTGTCAATTAGTTCTGCTAGTACTTGAGTGTGGAACTCAGGTTGGATTGAGTATCAGCAACGTACCCAAAGGAAGAATCTGTGAAGCCATGGTATACAACAGAAGTTAATCGCACATCGTGACAAGCATGTAAGTTATGTAAACCCATCATTCTGATTTAGCTTTTTATGGGAGAAGTTTTTGTGTACAGTCTGTACGGTCTGTTCGACAAGCACTGGATGAGGGATGTAAAGCTGATACTAGGAAGAAAGAAAAACAAAATTGCAAGGTTAAGATGACTAAAGGCACAGTCGAAAGAACCAATTTGATCAGGGAGAAGAACACATGATACCACGTAAGGTTTAAACAGTAAGAGGATAACATGTGGCATGGATCATGAACAGTAATACTCAGGTAGACAAAGGAACTACTGCGGGTTGAAACTGAACCCACCCTGAGGAGCCCGAACATCCTGGTGGAACTGAGGCAATTTAGATAATGGCATATCATAAAAACGAATTGCTACTCACAACATAAGTGGAGCCAATCGGGTCATCAAATGCCCGAGTACTTATATTGGTATCAACTTCATCTTCATCAGGGAAATATTTATCCATGATATTGAAAGCCTTCTTGTAAACCTCCAGGTTGTCATGTTGTTGAAGGTTGTGTATGGTGAGCATTCCTCCAGCTTCCTCAACAAATTGGGCAAACTGATTATTCGTACCAGGGCCGCCTGCCACTCTGTCCATCTCACCTACTTTGAGGATATTGTCCAAACCATCGAGGGCGACTTGGATGATTTTGGTGTCCATCATGGTCAATAAGTCACACAGTGGTTTGATGCATCCCTGAGCTACCAAATATCGGATCTGAGAGGGCTCTTGCAATCCCCCGGATGTTGCGTTTGAGATCGCCCAACAGGCTTCCTTTCGAGTTTTGAAGTCCGCGTTTGAGAGGATGTTGATCAGAGGTGGAACAATGTTTGCATCGATAACCGATTGGATTTGCGGGGACGAGCCAGCCGTAATATTGGAGATCGTCCAGCACGCTTCCTTCCTAATTCCATCCTTTGGCGATGAGAGAAGGGAGAGGAGGGCAGGCAGTGCCCCAGATGCAATGACAACTTGAGTCTGCAAGTCATCACCTGTCACAATGTTACCAACTGAACGAAGGGCAGGGGTTTGAACAGCAGTGGATGGATGCATGAGTAGATCAACGAGGCGCCTGCACACCCCAGACTCAATAACAGCCTGAATCTTGTCGTTTGAGCCATCTGAGAGGTACGAGATAGCCCAGCAGGCATCAATGAGGATTTCATCATCGAGAGAGTAAATAAGTTTAGTCAAGACCGTGAGAGCAGGGGAGATCTGACAATATTAAGTAAAGAGGTAAAAAAATATTGCAGCAAAACCTACGAGCTCCCAATCAGGCTGTGGTGACTTTCCACGACAGAAGTTGCTCAGGGTCCATGTAGCGTTCCTCAGCATACTGAGTTTGTGCTGCTCACTCAATAAAACTAGAAGGGGTTTTAAAGCGCCTGCACGAAGAACGTAATCTCGGCACTGAGGGCTGTCGCCAGCAATATTGCCCAATGCCCAAACGGCCTGTTCGCGAACATCCAAAACAATAGATGAAAGTAAATTAATGAATTCTGGAACGGCCCCTGCATTGATCACAACTTGAGTGTGTTGAGCGGTCCCAGAAGCTATATTGGTTAGGGCCCAAGCAGCCTCGAACTAAAAGGACATGAATAATGAACAATGAAAATTGCACTCGAAACCGTACCTGCAACATGGACTGCCCGATCCTCAAGAACTCCACGAAACGACGGACAACACCACATTCAATGACACGTTCAATGGGAGGATTCTTCTCCTTGGAAAGAAGTTTACGAAACTTGGTGGTCGCATCTAATTGGCGCGCCGGATCGTCAGAGAGAACGCCAGAAATCATCTCTTCCGCAAGCTTTCAAGTTTCAGGACGTCAGTAGACCAATACAGGTTGAAAAAAAGGCAGAAGTTACGGAAGGATCCCAAAAAGCACCAATACTCTCATCGTCAGAATCGGCACCAGAGGCAGGCAGGAAATTACGCCTCTTGGAAATGTTCTCTTCTCGCTTCTGACGTCGGATCTCAACCTGTTGTTCCTCCCTGCGACGCCTCAGCTCGTCAGTTTTAAGGCCAGCCTTACCTTTGTAGGCTATCATTGGTGCATGCGTTAATAGAGGCACGATCAAATGTTCAAAATAGCATGCCTTCTCTCCTGGCCTTTGGCGTTCGTGTTTCCGCGACAGAATCCATCATTTCCGGTTATCTGATTGTAGAAATGAGTTGAAGAACTGGAAGTAGGAAAGAAAACACAACGTGACAAAACGTACGTGACTAATGATCAAAAACCTAGATCGTGACATTGTCACGCGATAAGTTGCGACATATCGAGTCAGAAAAACATTCCCTTTTTCAAAGTTATTTGAGAGACATCATACCAATATTTTAATACTACATGTGTAGTACTCAAACTCATTTTTTTAATCATAAATCTGTAATGCCCGATTGCAGTGCGTGGTAAATAACACAGCCCAAACTATGAGAAACAGGAAATGTAAAACCCATATCACTCACAACTGATCCAAACATGAAAGAAAGAGAGAACAGAATCAGAGGAGCACTCAATGACTCCGTGACAACACCACATGTTAAGTGATGTTGCTTGACCAAGTGAATGCTCCAGGGTTGTCTGTTAGGCATAGGACAAATTATTTGATCGCCATGCAATTATCAGTTTTGTAGTTGGAGTGCAGTCATTCCTAGCCTACTGTGACGACAAGGGCATGCATGATTGCTTTCAGGAACCTTTTCCTGAATTCTCTAATTGAAGCATGATTCAAAATGGCTCTTGTGGCTCTAGCACGGAGCAAAACCAAGGGCCTGATATGTTTCATCCATCTCCTCCTTTAATGTATAGGGGTTGAATATGCTCTTTTTGTTAATTCTAAGCTGTAAAGATTGGTGGCCTTTGTTGTGGCTCAGGTGATAAGAATAATGCAGTGTGTCACTTATTGGAAGGACTTAGGATGCGATGACATTTTTTCTTTTTATTCTATACTTAGCTAATCAGAGGCATTCAGTACTGTAAATCTATCCTCAGTCGTTCACCACGCCGGTTGACGTTTGAGGTAGGTTTCCTTCTAGTTATTTTCATTGTAACATACACTCACTCTTGTATCTTTACTTCTAGCTGTAGCTTATATGTTTCAACATATGAGTACTGTTATGAATTTTCAAAAGTATGTGACAACTATTTATATCCACTGATATGATGATTGACCTACTTTCCCAGAAATCATCAATGGTTTATAGTAGACAATATTAACATATTATACATCACTTTTCAGGCTAGTCTGTAGAACAAATGAGTGAGATCAATCCCTTGCCTCGATATCTCATGGCCTGTGGAGCTAGTGCCAGAGATTCCTTCTGAGCGAGCCACTGTTTTGTAGTAGTCCAGATCATGTTATTCTTAACAACCTGTCTCGTCATTATACTAGAGTGCCTCTTAGCTACCTCTCCACTTTGATCCACAGCTTTTTTAAATCCTGGTTTTTTAATCCGCAACGGTAAAAGTAGACACAGCTTGTCTGCAAGGCTCAGCACTGAGGGTGCACTAACAGAAGGCATATAACCAAGGGAGGGAAGTGTGGGCAAAGATGGATGGGATGAAGTGGTGTTACTATGGCGGTATGAAAAAAGGATAAAAACATGAATGGGGGATGCAGCGGGGAACTTGTCAGTGCTTTGTGGAATGAATATCATTGCTAGTATGGTAGTAAATATTGATGTGACTGATCTAAGGAACTAAAAAATGAAGTTACGATGGCGACATCAAGCAAATAAGATACCTGGATACGCGGAGATCCGCGATCGAGACGGAAACGGTGGGTATGGAATCAAATCAAAAGCAACAAGTCCAGGAGTCAGGATCAGAAAGTCACCACAGCGCCGAGTAACACACTGCCTAATACTGCAACCGACCCAACAATTGTGGGTGCTATCACAGCATGCAAACCGGCAGCGCCGCTGCTGGTGGTACTAGGCAAGATTGCGGCAGTGGCAACGGTGTAGACAGAACCGAAAGCAGAAGTCGGGATACCCGACTCAGCAAGTGTTAGGGCCTGTCCACCTTCACTAGTTATGACAGTAAATGCACGTCCACCAGCAGCTATCAATTCGAATAAGCCATGGTCAGATCGCAAAAAGAGAACGCACAAGTGACTTCGGTAAAAATAGAACCACCTACTCCTGCAATAGCACTAGTTGCATGTGAAACGGCACCTCCGACAACGGAAGTAGCCTCTGAGAAGATAGAACCACCTACAAGCGAAGAAATTAGACTCGAAGAATTAGTCATGGAAGTGTAGGTACCAGGGCCAGTAATGATAGATGCAGCAGCACTAGTGAGCGAGTCAAAAACTTCACCGGCTAGATGGAACCATTTTCAAAACCGGCAATCTTCAACATGGGGTGAACATACCATCCTGGCGAGCATACAACTCTCTCGCGGGGCTCGGAGTAGGATTGGGGGAGGCAGCCACGAGGAAGGTGATAGAGGCAAATAGAGCGACGACGAAGCATTTGGCATACATAGCGAAAAGAGACTAATGTGGTGAAGTTCCGAATTTGCAGAGTATTTATATATCTATGTCTTTAAATATCAACTTACGTAAATTGGAATATGGGCCGTTGCTGCGCGAACATAGCCTTATAACAATGCCACGCGCAGTCATAGCTCCCTCTGTCCTCGCCTCTGACTTCGGGCAACTCACAGCAGAATGCGAACGTATGATCAAGAACGGTGCTGAGTGGCTGCATATGGGCAGGTTCTCTCCATTGACCTCATTGATTCATTAATCACACTTTATCTAGACGTCATGGATGGGTAATCTTATCAATCGAGGCTCAGCTCTCCACTTCACTCACACATGATTATCTCTCCAGACATTTCGTACCAAATATCACTATGGGTGGGTTACAATTACATTGTACGGATGACTTTTAACCTCCAACCATATAGGTGCTCCAATCCTTTCTTGTGTCCATAAGGGCATTCCAGGCATCTTTATGGATTGTCATATGATGGTATCTGAACCTGAGAAAGTTAGTATACGTTTCAACACCTCGTGCTTTCACGCCACCATATCCAAAATGAATGGTTTTTGTGAATAGTGGGTGGACGATATTGCAGACGCAGGAGGTGCCCTCTATTGTTTCCATTACGAAGCAACATGTATGTCCCTGTTTTTGAGAAGACAGGAGAGAGCAGGAACAATTCTTTGAAACTAATTCCCTGTTTGTCGATTCCTTCTAGCTGATCCGGTATCCCTCATTCACAACATCCATCGACGTGGCATGCGCGCCGGTATAGCGATTTCACCAGACACACCTTCAACAGTTATCACAGATGAGATAGGCGCAGCAGCAGACATGCTCCTTGTAATGACCGTATATCCAGGTGCATCATCCCCTAGACCATTATCAGGAACGAGTTAATTTCGTTCGTCGTGCAAAACAGGTCGAGGTGGTCAGAAGTTCTTGGACCGGTGTGTTCCTAAAGTAGCCGAACTCCGCCAACGTTTTCCCGACAAAGATATCGAAGTTGATGGTGGTATTGGACCAAAAACGATTGATGTTTGCGCCGATGCAGGTTAGTTTTTTTTTTGGGTTACAAATAACAGAGTGGGCTATGCAGAAAATTTCAACTGGACTGTTTTCCGCAGGTTCCAATGTCATCGTGGCAGGCACAGCCATATTTGGTGCCGAGAATCCTGAGCAAGTGATCACTATCCTCAAGTCCACAGTCAACACTGCTCAAACCAAGTTTTCTGCCAAAGGTATGAGCGCAAAATTCATATTCACACCATCAATGTAATATGAATTGGCCTTTCAGTGATCTAGCATCTTAATCTTTCACCTAAACGGAACTCCTGATACTTGCTTGTGCCCGAGAAAGCCGGCAGGTAGTCTGAAAATACGAATGACAAAAGTACACAATGGAAAAGTGATGGATGGTAGATCGGGCTGATGACGACAGCAGACAGTTGGACACCGGGCATCTGGGTATTAGATTAGTATCATAGGCTTAACATACTCTAGGAGCATGTTAGTAAATAGTATCGTAGTATGGTCGTGAGGGGTTCAACGTCATGACAATGAAAAAAGAGACGTCTGATAAGTCCCTATCCATCCAAATCCAAGCATATAAGAATAAAGGAACAGTTCCGAAAAGCTGGAAAGATAGTGGAAAAATTATAGCGGGAATAATCTGGAATAAGGATATAGAATTCACAACCTCAAAAGAGTGCGAGTGCTACCACTCCAGCCACTCCCCATACATGTTCGGTCTCTCTCCACGGATGTATGACTCAAATGTCCGCTTCAGCACCGTTGCCCAGTCCAAGTCACGTCGATCTTGATCCACCATGTCTTCATCCTCTTCAGCAATCGCTTTACTTTTTTGAGAACTACGTAGAGTTGCACGGATCTTCCGTTCCCCCTCAGCAAATTTAGGACCAAGATCAGGCCAATTACGCGCGGGATCGAATGGCTTCCACCTGGGAACAACAGATTAGTGCTGACTTCAGTGACAAATGGAATAGCAACCATACCAGAAATTGTGAAAGTGGTATGAGTATGCACCTCGAAAGAAACCTTCAAATCCAAGTGCTTGAGGAGCAGCGCTCTCAGAGATTGGAGTGTCAAAGAACTGTTCAAAGCTGCAAACAAAGGACATTAACATTCAATTAGCGTCGTGACCGAGAAGGAGGCTTACCTGCTAAAGTACGGTTGAGGCGGCCTCGATAGTTGATAACCCTCGGTATTGAGCCATGCAGAGTCAAACAATGCATCAGACAACATCAACAACAATCCTTCTAGATGTGCCTCTCTCAGATACACCGACATAGTCATTGGATGGAAATCCAGATTATTCTTGAGCGCAGTTCTAAACAAAAACTTGCCCAGTGCTGAATTCTTGTTGAGTTTGAGCACCGCAGTGTTGTACCTGGGTAGTCTAGACCAACGATACGCAAAAGCCCCTCTCCAGCCCCACAGCTCTTCCCAATCTCGGAGAAAAACTGTATCGGCGTCGAGGTAAATCCCTCCAAAGCGGTGGCATAGAATGAACCTCGCCAAATCCGACAGAATAACAGAAAGTCGGTCGTATGTCGATGCCGACTTTGAGCCTGTGCGTTTGGTCAAGTCACTGCTCGTCTCTATTTCTTCAACGCCAGACTTCTTGCCTATGTTGATCACATTTCCGCCTGAGTTGAACAAATCCTTCGAGCGCCATTCATCTCTCAGTTCAGGAACACCGTCCATCTGCTCCGTCGTATTCCATATTTTGAATTCAAGTATTCCTCTAAATCTCTCATGCAAAAATGGCGCGGCCCACGGATTTGATCGAAGCTGAGCGAACATATCCCTCTCTGCATTGGGATTTGGAACAGAGGCCGCAGGACCGGGATTAATCCACATCCAGAATTGCGATCGACAGCCGGCGCCTTCTGGCCACTGCTTCAGATGCAGTCCCGTATTCTGAGTGAACAGAAAACTAAGGATAGCGAGATATGGTTTATCTGTGAAGGGTCCTGTCCAGAACATATGAAACAACCGTGGATTTTCCGGATCGCACGGATGTGATAGTGATGCGTAGGGCCGGTAACGATCAGGTGGTCGAAGGTCAATGGGTGACTGTTCAGTCTGGACGTCTCGTCGTCTAAAAAGGCCGCTATCAGGATCAGAAGCATTATCACTCTGAGTATAATGGTGTCGATCAGTGGCGAACACAGCAAAAAGGTCATCCTCGTCCTCTACGTGTCGACGGATGCGTGAATGATCCGTGGTATTCTCAGCTCTCTCCAGGTAGATGTATTTCCAGTCATCCAGTTTTCCCCTTCGCAGTCGTCTCCCATTATCCAGTCCTGCACCGACACGTAGGACTTCCAAGCAGTCCCGAACAAACTAAAAGTAGAATTGATGCTGAGCATATAAGAAGAATATTGAGACGCACTTTCTTCTTCGAGAAGTCACAATGTTCCATAACGATGTCCAGGTCTGCCACGCTGCCAGGGATAGGTCGTGGGGGATACGCAACATTTGGAGGCTGACTCTGAATATCAAAATATATTCGCTCTGGACCGCGTCCGCGAGTAGTCGTAACAAATGAAGTAGCTTCTTCAGTAAGTGGAGAGGGAATATTGATTTTTCTCGGAGGTAGCGCAGGATTAGTGATTGTATCCTTGAAGTGCATCTGTTCCGGGACTATGAATAGGAATAAGTTCCCTCTAGTAGGAGGGGAAATTGCCATACATGTCTTGGCTGTAAATCATGACGCACTTGCTTTTCTACTGGGATAATGCCCACTCGCTATCTCCCACATCCATATTTTTTGTAGGTCTGCCCGCCTATATACCAGTGTCCGTGTGTCTTTAGTGAGGGGCCACTGCTTCGCATGCGTTCCAAAACGCCTGGCAAGGGCAAAGATAGAGAAGAAAGCCAGTACGAAGAATAACACTAGCACTAGACAACCTCGTTTCCTCCCGAAATGTACTGTCGCAAAATCATGAACTTTCCGAGGATTGAGGACTAACACGCGGAGAGAACGGCGAAAGAAGGGGATTGGGATCGCAATCCTCAGCCACCACGGTGCATGTTGAATATGAAGGGCGAGCTTCTCCTGAACAGCAGAAGAACCGTTGGCGAAGACAGGGAGACTGTTATTAGTTGCGCGGCGACTGCGCTGGACACGAGTACGGTTTGGGAGATAGGCAGAGAAGGAGGGAGAGGGCATAACCTGGAGGCTGACAGATAAAATGGTCCCAGAACCAATTCTGCCCGTGGGAAGTAAAGCTTCACTGATGATCAGTGAAGCATTCTATCAAGTTACATCGTAGTTACATCATGGCGGTGATACATATACTACTTAACTACTTTCGTTGCTATCATAAATAATCACAGAGCGCCGAGGGGCTGGATCTCAAGATCAGCAGGATCGACAGGTACAGTCAAGATACGAAGCGTATTGGTATGGCCAAGGCCGCCCTTCCAGCCTTGGATAGCGATGATAGTTGCACCAGGACCAACAAGTCCCATTCCAAGTGCATTGCGGAGACCAAAGCGAATACGGTTATCAACGTCAGTCTGCCATTGATGGGTTTGTATGCCACGAGGTTCAGGGTACCAGAAGGGATAACATCCACGGTGTAAGTGAATCTGCCTTGCTGTCTGTTCGTTGCGAGTGACTGTATTCTGGCTTCAGCAAACGCATGAAGCAAGATCAAGAGACTAACACACGCACCGGTAATGATAGGAATGTTGGGACGATATTTGGACACAAGACGCGCAGTGTTTCCACTTGTCGAAAGAACGAGAATAGCCTTGGCGTCTTGTTCGGCAGCAGCCGCGACAGCAGCAATGGCGACAGTTTCAGCCGTCTCAGTTGGTCGGGCCTGAACAGCACGCAAGTCATCATACAGGGGAGGGTAGCAGATCGCGGACTCAGCGAGCAAGCATGTCTCGGCCATCATCAATACTAGGCACCCGTTGACATTCAGTCATAACTTCGATCAGGTAGGATCCATACCAGATTGAACGGGGTAAGATCCCTTGGCAGTCTCTCCAGACAACATGACACAGTCCGCACCATCTAGAACGGCATTAGCGACATCGCTAACCTCAGCACGAGTAGGACGGGGATTATACTGATTTTCAGATTTAGATGAAGGAAATCAATATTAAGAGTTTCAAGCGACTTACAGTCATGGATTCGAGCATCTGTGTGGCAACTATAACGGGCTTGCCAGCAATATTACACTTGGCGATCATCATCTTCTGAGCGAGGAAGACCTGGCTAGCAGGAATTTCGATGCCTAGATCGCCACGAGCAACCATGACACCATCACACTCCTTGAGAATTTCATCAAAATTAGAAACACCCTGCTCGTTCTCAATCTTGACGATAATCTTGATAGATGCACCGTCAGGACCAAGGACTTCACGAATCTGCTTAACATCTTCACCACGGCGGATAAAGGATGCAAAAATCATATCGACACCATTCTGGGCACCAAACCGGAGATCAGCCTTATCCTTCTCAGAAAGGGCGGGGAGATCGACATCGGTCTTTGGCAGATTGACACCTTTGCGAGAGGAGATGTTGCCATTGTTCACAGCTCGAACGTGTACGTTGGTACCATCGATAGAGAGAACGAGAAGGGAGAGTATACCTAGCAACAAATAAGTGACATGTTTCCAATTACTCAAACCATACGAACCATCGTCGACGTAGATCAGCTTGCCAGGAGAAGTGACTTTGGGTAAATTGACCTATGCGCAGTCAAGTTAATGTTGTCGAGCACAGAGGTGCTGTGACTCACATAGTCTACAAACATGTATCGATCATCGGAGTTCTCGTTGTACTTTGGGTCAGTGGTGACGATGAATTCATGGCCAGCACTGATGGGCCACTAATAGACACGGTGAACCGACTTCACCCATATTCTCAGGTCATTGACGTACATCTTTGTTATCCCTCGTCAGACCGGTACGGATTTCAGGCCCTTTCTGTTAATAAATTTAGCGTGGGTATATCTGACTAGGGGGAAACACCCCAATACTTACGGTGTCCAGAGCAATTGCCACGGGACGTCCATGTGGGTCAGCTACAGAAACAGCATGTGAGGCTCAAGTGTAAGATAAGTACAAAAAACACACCTTCGACCATTTTTCTGGTGTTGTCGATGACGCTTTGGTGGTACTCATACGAGCCATGAGAAAAGTTCATGCGAACTAGAGAAGATCAGGAAGTGAGGCCTTTTCCGCTGAAGTAAATGTCCGAACCAATGTTAACGCCAGCGCGACGGAGCTCTGTGAGCTTTTCGACGGTGTTGATCTTCGGACCTGCAAAGCACTCAATAGACGCACATGGCAATCAGGGTATCTGGACTCACCGATGGTTGCAATAATCGAGGTCTGGAGTGTTTCCGTAAATATCGCGCAGAAAGCGAAGAAGGTATGCCGATAACTGACCTTGCGGAGGTACTTGGTGGATTCAGTAGGGACAGGAGCGTCAGAGACGCTGAGGGTGGAATTCCACTCGATTTGAGATCGGATACCATCAACTGGATACATAGTAGTTGAGAGGACTGGATGACTTCCCGTACGAATCTGGGAAAATCTATGGTATGGTCTCAGGAAATCTAAGACAAAAGATTCCCGTCAGATGTGACATCACTATGTCACATGTGAAATAAACACCCAGCTTCTATAAGAAGCGAAACTAACATGTAGATAACGCACAGGTCTTACGGTTGGACGTGTCTTACTGCTATGGACTGATAGAAAAGTGGGCTACTGCGATAAATGAGAATTTATTTGGGCCACCAGAGCTCGATTACAAGTCGGCAAACGTCTTATATATTCTTGCCATATGGTATCGCGGAATGACACCGAGATGCCATGGAAACCCCATTGCCGGAGCATTTGTTTTAAATATTTACGTATATAATTGGGAACGTAGCTAGAACGTATCTAAGTCTTTCTGCCTTTCCCTCTCTTCCCCTGCGCGCATATTTATTTTGCTGCGACATAGGGTAAGGTCATATTCTTCATGCTGGCAAGCTTTATCTTGATCGATGCCCTTGTATACTTGAAATCATAACGTGGCTTGTCCCATCCCTCATAGGAGGAGCCGTGGTCGCCTCAATGATCAGAGTAGTTCTTGGACCTATCCTATCGCGATGAATCAAGTTGGTCATGTCTACCCCCAGTGGCTCCTTACAGGCTCCATTTATCAGATACCCAAGCTTTGGTCAAACAGGAAGCGCTGCTATTCCACTCATCACGGTTGATTCAAGAGTTTGAAGCCTCTGTCAGTGGATTAAACATAAACTCACTGTTTATTTATAGTTTGATTGCGATGATGGGATGTCTTGTGGTTCCTGGTACCAACACGATTCAACTCAAAAGGTGAATTTCTACCTAATACAGCAACATAGAAAAAAGAATTCTTGCAAATAAAAACTAGTAAGGCTTTCACCTTAAGAAGATGCTCATTTACTACCGACTCGAAACCCTCAGAGATAGCATTCTTGAAAAACCCCCAGAAGAACGAGCCATGTCCAAGTTTCATGAGACAGGTGCTGAGTAAGGACAGGGAGGACGAAGACTCATTACAAAAATGCAACAAGTCTCGTCTCAATCATCATGTTTATTTATCTCTATCTAACATCAGAAAATGAACCATCTGATATTATTAAACATCAGGAGATGGAATCTGACTTAAGTTTAGTGTAGCACTCGATATTCCAACAAGACTTCTCGTAGTATGGGGAAAGCTCTTCAACAGCCATCAGATACACAACATACACACAACAGGTGGTTCACTCCAGACAAATTCACTCAATGCTTTAGTGATGAGATGCCATTACCAAAACTGCTGAGAATAGCCATAGCTTTACTAAAGATCGTCAGGGTCTCCCTGTTCGTCGGTAAAGTATAACCATAGCTCATAAGACTCTATGGTAGCTATGTTTAGCTGGTCCACCATCGGGTCCTGGCGACAGTGGTAAAAATTCTACTTCCAATAAAACATCATCAGGAAGCTGCCGATAAAGTAGGAAAATCTCCTGAGACAAGTACATCGGAGGTATACATTATATAACAATACATCATATCACAGCTGATAAAGGAGCAAGACACTAACACAAGTCTACTGCATCTACATCTTGTAGACTATACCACCACTGATCATTAACTCGTCATTCTCCTGCATGGCACTGCACGCCGCAGTCGCCTCCGCGGTGCCGTATAACTGGTCCACAGGTAGACCCTCGTTGACAAACTCTAGCAGTTGATTCAGGAAAATCTCTTCCGTGTCTTGCAGTCGAGTGGCAAACAAGTTCGCCAGTCTCGTGCGGAAGAACTGCAATCTGAAGTAAATGTAATTAGTGGAAGCACTAGGCGCTTCTCAAGTTCGACGAACCTGCTTTGAGTCAGTTTGCCATCAGCTTCAGAGCTCGGTACAGCCTGTTGCAGGTCTATGTCCATCTGAACATCCTGACTATCCTCGCCCCAGATAGGATCCTGGGTCTGATTTGTTTGCTCTACTGCAGGAATGGTCATGTGTTGCTGTTCGCCTTCATCTCCGCCTTCCATGTCATCGGATTCATCTTCACTACTGCCTTCTGCATCTTCTTCACCCCCTTTGCGTGCACCAGTGGCCGTCTTGCGCTTCTTTCGTCGCTGCCGCTTGGGAACTTCTTTGAAGAGTGCAAACCGCATTATTTCCTCTGCCCGTTGGGCATCCTGTCCTTCTACTTTGGAGGCCAGACGAGCTTTCGCGTGGGCGGTGGCTAAGCGGATCAAGGTCTCAAGCGTGCGCGCAGTCAACGGCGATGTCTAATGGAGTATTGAATTCCACATTTTCGGGGATTGTTCTACAAAATCACCTTCTTTTGGTTTGCCTCCATATCTTCATTCCTGAGATTTGCATAGACCTGGATGATGTGGTCTGCAGCGCCCTTTGTCAATGCAGGAACTCCCCGGCCTTTTGCGTATTGTATGTACTTCTTGACGAATGAAATATCAAGGACCTCCTTTTTCTTAGCCTTAGTGCTGCGAGTCACACGTCGTACAGAACTGCTCCCAACGCCAACGTGAAGGGGGTCATACTTCTGGAAAGGACTAGTCTCAGTGTTCTCCTCGTTGGTTCCAGCTCTAGGACCGTCGATAGCAAGCTGTTGGTCTAAATTATCGTAATAGGGTGTCCCTTCCTCAACACCCGGAGGAAGATAGTGGTGCATCTGAAGGACGTGATCGGCAATCATACGATCGCGAGTTTCGCTCACATCATCCGTGACGATGAATAGTAAATCAAAACGTGAGAGCAATGAATCAGGCAACGCAATATTCTTGTGAGGATCTTTGTGGATATCGTACTGTAAAAAATCAGTATTTTAGCCTACAATCTGGCGAATCAACTCCTCACCTGTCCATAAATGGGATTAGCGGCAGCCACCACACTACATCGCGCATTAAGACTGGTATGAATACCTGCTTTGGCGATAGTGACCGTCTGTTGCTCCATTACCTCGTGAATTGCTACACGATCAATATCGGACATCTTGTCGAATTCATCAATGCAGACTATGCCACGGTCAGCGAGGACCATTGCCCCGGCCTCAAGTCTCCGCTCTCCAGTTTCCTTATCAGTTGTTACCGCAGCAGTAAGACCGACACCAGAGCTGCCACGGCCCGTCGTAGCAATGGCAAGAGGAGCTGTACTGAGAACAAATCGGAGCATTTGCGATTTGGCCGTTGAGGGATCCCCAACCATAAGAAGGTTGATGTCACCACGAATGTGGGTTCCATTGGGCAAATTTTTCTCTGCGCCACCGAGTAGAAGCAGGAGAATCGCGCGTTTTATGTATTCATGTCCATAAATTGAAGGAGCAAGGGATTCGGAAAGAAGGTCGAAGATGTCGGAACGCTTGGCAAGCTGATTTATTGTGCGGATGTCTGTGTCTGTGAGTGGCGTTTGAGCAATGCCACTGCCAATTTTGCTCGATAATAAGTTTATGTTGTTGGCAAGGATGAGGGACCTTGAGAGAGTCAGCAATTACAAACGTAAATGAGTAAGGCTCACCTGAATGCACCACTCGAACCTCCCCCAACACTGCGGTAAACTCCAACCAATTGTATTCGATCACCCGGTTTACACTTGTCTACAAGGTCATCATCGAGGACTATGTCTGTGCTTCGTGGAAGTTGACCAGCAGGTGCTCGTTCTGGCATCTCTTGGATGCTGATCCGCTGATGGTCACGGAAGATGCAGTGACCATATTCTGTCTCGAGAGGGTAGCCTTGTTCAGTCTGTGTCGGTGGGACGGTTGGCGTTGGAGCAAGATTGGACGTTGATGTTGCGTCATGATACTCGCGAGCATGATGCTGGGCCGTCTCAGGGCAATAATGCACGGACTTGAACATTTTTGGTCGGACGAGAGAGCAACGTGTTATGATTCCTTCCAAGCAAATCATCTTTCCAAGGTGCATTGCCTGCAAAGTACGTGGACTAACATGATGGTCGCCAAAGGATCCGCTGAAGCCGACCTTGTAGTTTTTCGACTTAATCGTATATTTATCCGGATCATACACGCGCGAGATCACATTCAGGAGAGCAGCATCAAAGGCAGGGAGATAGTCGAATGGCTGTTTGAGGAGGCCATCTGCATATTCGCGATTGAAGTCGCGTAGGTCATCGATGTTCACGATGAGACGTGTCTGGTCCGCTCGAAGCAGCCGGGAGATCTCATCCTTATAATCGTAAAGCGTTGAGTCAGATTCGAGAAAATCTTCGAAAGCGCGAGTTCTATCACGCATCAACGCGTCTTCAGGAACGATGCCGCTGAGTCCAGCCATGATCAAGGACTACAAAACGAGAGGCTTGAGGCGAAGGCTGCCTCATCTACGTGCCAACAACATGTCAAAGCACGACCAAATCAGTTTTGTGATTTTACTCGCATCATTTTCGCATACTGTCTTTCTTAAACTGTAGAGTTGTCCATTGGCCTTGTGGTATCTCCAACGCTTACCTCTCGACTAGCAAGGGATGAACTGCAGCTTATTCTTAGTTGTTCGGCCCGGGTCTGGATTGCAACTATGACAAAGAAAGCATCTCAGGAGCGCGCAATTGCACCACTACGTGTGTTCCAGTCCACAAGATGAAGACCAGCTGAATGGAGCTCTGCGCAAAATTACAAGAAATAGTATACAGAACTTCCACTGGAAGGCGCATTGTGAAACCATGAGTCCAGTAATGAATAAATAGGATG
>Ga0153946_1000068_pt1 | contig 34632 bp, 35 predicted proteins | sample TSNJ030MetaG_FD_104751 | JGI IMG/M metagenome (GOLD analysis project Ga0153946, IMG submission 104751) | Attine ant fungus gardens microbial communities from New Jersey, USA - TSNJ030 MetaG | ecosystem: Host-associated > Fungi > Mycelium > Unclassified | place: USA: New Jersey, Wharton State... | reverse complement strand
CTCAAACCTTTATCTATTTTTGACTTGAGAAGGTCTGTTTTGTCTGTTGGACAGGTGAGTCTACAAGATGAAAGATATGAGGCTTGACAAGGCTCACTTAGAAACAAAACCAAATGGACATTTTTTAACAATGCATTAGAACAGATTTGAGTGAATAGTTGAAGCGAATCGTCTATTCGATTGATCCGTGGGTCTTCTTCTAGATACTGTGACAAGCCGGTGAGCCAGGATGGGGCAAGCTAGGAGATCAACTGTGTACCTGGTCAAATGCACTAACCGGGGCTACGAAAATGATGGCGTTCGCATCATCAAAGTATGGTACCCATGAGTGTCGTTGGCCACGAGCACCGCCCACATCGAAGAGATGCCATGAAACGGATTTTCCATGAATAGTCACGTCAAATATATGTTCAGCAACGCCCATAGTCTGAATGCGAGCATGCAATATGTCATCTATGAAGGGAGGTCGATATATGCACTTGCAATTTTGGCGCTTTGACTCACCAGTAGAGGGTACATAGTCAGGGGAAGCGACTCGGGTAATGTGTTTGAGAAAGCTACGTGATGATTCAACCAAGGCACAACTTGGGTGGAGGAACAACATACAATTCCGACCACTCATCAAGCTTCAACCTGCGTTTGGTAATCATTCCTTTCACGGTGGGATGGTCCCACAGCTCCTTGATATCAGATTCAAACAACACGAGCATCCGCGCAACATCAATGATAAGCATGTCCTGAACGACTTGACAGTTGGAAGTCTCCTTCCTGTCTTGAGAGCGTTTGCTGAACCGACCCATAGCATTCTCAATTGTTCTAGCTTGCCAACCACTTCGCACATAGACGCTGCCTTTTCCAGATCCAGAAACATTGATCCCGCCGCTCAGGCGATCCGCCAGTTGAGTGTCTGTCGAGACAAGGGGGGAGAGCTTTCTGCGCAATGCAGCGATTTGATTGGCGCCGGAATTATCGGTCCATGTCTGAAAGTGGTTAGAAGACGGAACGCTTGTAGCCGAACTGGGTGAGCCTTTGGAGCCACCTCCGGCATGCAAAAACGTAGAAGGAGTAGAAGCGAGCAGCCTATCCTCGCTGAAGGAGAGGCTATCGTCATCTTCGCCAAGGACATCATCCCATTGTTCGAGTGTGGTCAGTATATGTTTAAGGGAGTGAACGACGTTGAAATAGATAACTGTCTTCCATGATATGCGCTCGCTATCAAGAGAGCTGGGCCGATACATGAGCTGAAATTGCTTTTGAAGTGTTGATTTGCCGCTTTCAGCCTGACCGAGAAGCAGTAGCTTGACAGACAGTGAGTAAATGCGCCGGAGAAGAACGCCAGCCAAATGCCGACCTTGACGTCGCCCTTCTTCCGTCTGAGATGCTCGCGTTCTTCTCGAAGGTCATCGTCTATCTTTTCTGAGATGCGTCTTGCCTCATCCTCTGCTGCGAGACGGGCAATGCGCTCAGCCTCAGTCTCCGATGGGGGAGGTTTGAGCGCCTCGGTGATAGGATCATTTTGACTGTGGATGGAAGGAGTGCGTATCATGGTCGCGAGAATTTGGAGGGGACGGGGTAGATGATGGTAAGAATGAAAGGAAGTGAAGCTGGTAAATCTCCATAGTTTTGAGTGAGTGATGATCATTTGTCAGTTTGCTATACTTAGATCTACAACACAGCGTTTTGTCACGTTACCACACCGCTTGTCATGGTGCGTTCTCCTCTTCTTTCCCCAGCTGCTGCTCATCATGTCTAGTCCGTAACTTTGCATACGACACATGGTGACTTCAAGGTATATCTGATTTCTCCCTCCCAACTCTCTTGTGACTCTCCATAGATTGAAATCTTCTGTGAGGCTGTTCCCAAAGCGGCCGAGGTGAGATGCATTCCCACAGCATTTGTCGTGCTTCCGACACAATTTCAAGAACTTTCTCGCACTTTGTGCGTCAAATTATTACGATGGCTGCATATTCCATCGAAGCATTAAATCGTTCATGATCCAAACTGGCGATCCTTCGGGATCAGGCAAAGGAGGCCAGAGCATCTGGGGCAGTCCCTTTTCCGACGAAATCCGATCCACACTCAAGGTAACGTTGACGTCAATGGGTGGCTTTTTCTAATCCGAGTGTAGTTTAATGCACGTGGGATCGTTGCTATGGCCAACTCTGGTCCTGACTCGAATAGATCCCAGTTCTTCATTACCTATTCGAAACAACCACACCTTGACGGTAAGTACACAATCTTCGGCAAGGTGATTGACGGCGTCGACTCCACTCTTGATACCATGGAGCGTGTCCCTGTCAACAACAAGAACAGACCTCTCAGCGAAATCAAGCTATTAAATGTAAGATATCTCTGAGCTTGGTGTTTTGTTCCTCATTATCTATCAGATTACCATCCACTCGAACCCTATAGCCGATAACCAGCTTCGATATTGATATGTTTTGGTCTATCAAAAAACTGTTACCTACTCTGTTATCACCGCTTGATGAATCCAACAAGCTCTTTCTGGAGCTCCTTCTGCTGTCGAGCTCTTTCGAGGTTTTCTACGCTTCTCAAATCATATACAATATCCCGAGTTTTCCCAAAATATACCTGGTCATGGAAACAAGTCAGACATACCGCCTCAGTTCTTTGGTGACATCGGATACCTCTTGTAAAGAATTGCGCATTTTTATTTCCATATCTTCAATCATGCGGCCTGTGTTTGTGACGTGAGACGACGGTTCATGGATTGGCAAGTCTTGCTCCAACTATAAGAACATTAGTCAAGAAGCAATATTTTAGGACCAGGAAAAACATTGCTTCATGTGCCCTCGCACGCCGCAATCGTCTGATTCTAAACGGAATGCAGATCAAATAAGAGAGACTACGGACCTGTCGTGTCATACTCCCGCTTAATGTGATCTCACTCTTGCGCTTAGGCTGGATGTCTCTATATTTGTTATTCCCAATAGAGGCAGCAGAGGGGCCAGTAGCCTTCTTGTCATTTTCACTACCCTCCTCTGACGCTTGATGCGTCGTGAGCTGTAGCATAATGGTAGAAGTCAATTTATAGTGAGCCTGTCTGCCTCGCTCGGAAGATTCGAAGACATGGATTGAGTCCCATGATCCCTCAGGCTCTTGACTGGACGACGGTGCCATGCCTATTCACAGGCGTAATATTACGTGAAGTGTAGGATCGCCAATTGAGCTGGATCTAGGTTTCTGATAAGGAACCTACTTTTCTTGAACAGGACTACCCCTGCGAATCCGCCATCTTCGAGGTCCCAGAGATAAACGGAGGATACACCCCCTTCATAGTACCTGCGGTTCAATGGTCAGGCAACTATACTCCATGAAGATACCACGCACATTTCGCGATATGTGTCGAATGCCTCGTTGGCCATAATCTCCAATTTGCGAAGTCGAGGCGTGGGGACGGTCCCATCATGCAAAGGAGGATCATATTCATTTGACCAAGGTGACCTAAACCGAACGGAAGCAAGGCATTAGACCTCGAAGTTAAGCGAATACAACGGATTGGATGAAATGTACCGATAGCTTTCTCCGTCCCGATTGTAGTCACAAGCGAGGTATTCACGGCCTGTCGCGTGGTCGGTCTTCAACTGAAGAGGTTGATCGACACTTCCAAGTAAATCGTCTGCATACTCTGGACAGATAGTAATCAGCGCATTAACGTTCTCCTCCATTCGGGTTGGAGGCAAACGCCGCATGAGATCAAGCATCGAATCCACTAGTTCAGCCATGGTCGGATCCAAGGAGTGGAAGTATTTTTTAACCTTTCTATTTAAGCCATCAGATTGGGCAATTTGACTTGTGATGCAAAACCGAAACACGTTTATTCAAACAAGGATTGACTACATAGATGGCGAAGACAGAACTTCCGAGGTAACATAGTCCAACTCAATTAAAATTTGGAAAAATGAAAGTGCCCCACACCAGGATTGAACTAGTGACCTTCTCATTGCAGAGAATACAAGTGAGACGCGCTACCACTACGCCAGCAGGGCACGTTGACAACTTCTTGCATTAACACAATTGTGGTTCAAAGGTTATCTTTTCGGCGGTGACCGGAAACTTAATGTGCGACTGAATCATGAGCGCCGCAGCGTGTAAACCGATGTGTTTGGTTTCAAGTATTCAATTGGCCCATGCGCAAGGGCGTGAACATCGCAGAATTGATTGATGACGGAGCCGGGAATATCCGGGGACCAGATCGTACGACCAACGTGGGCATATCAAAACTTGGCTCCTAACCACCATCTTCATCGACTTCTCGTGACAACTTCACAATAGCGCCTACCGACTCATATTATACATCCCGTATCCTCTTCTGTATAGACAGAGGATTCATGTTTCGTCCGCCAATTGCTCTAGAAAATCGTAATCGTTCTATCTTCATACTTTCTCCTAGTTTTGTGAGCGGGTTTTGGACTGTCACCTCTTCCTTTACTGATGTCTTGTCCATACACTCTCAAGCGTTGAACCCATCACCTATCCAACATGGCTTCTGGTCCCATTGTGAATATCCGGCGTGATGTCGATGACAAGTTCTATCGTTACCGGTAATGTTTGCGTCATGTTTATCCACCTGCCGTTAAAGTGTTTGTAGCATGCCTCTCTTAACTACTAAAATTGAGGGGAAGGGGAATGGCATCAAGACTGTTGTTCCGAATATGGCGGATGTAGCCCGCGCCCTTAGCCGTCCTCCGACCTATCCCACCAAATTTTTCGGTTGCGAGCTTGGTGCGCAAACATCCTTCGACGAAAAGAATGAGCGTTACATAGTCAATGGTGCTCACAATGCCGATCGCCTCCGTGAACTCCTTGATCAATTTATTGAAAAATTTGTGTTATGCAAGTCATGTAAGAATCCAGAGACTGATCTTGTCATTATCAAGAATGGCAGGACGGAGGTGATTATCCGTGATTGCAAGGCATGCGGTGAACGCACGGATATAGATATGCGCCACAAGCTCATCACATTCATTCTCAAAAATCCACCGGTCAAAACCAAGAAGGACAAGAAGCAAAATGCTGGGACTGCCGCTGCCAGTGTGGGTGGCAGTACCTCTCCCACAGAGAATAGAGACGGCGAGGTCGCTGATGGTGCTCCAGGCGCCGACAGTGACGATGAATTGACGAAGAAGATCAAAGCTGAGGCTGCAGAACTCAACCCTGAGACCACTATAGCCGGAGAAGATTGGGCAGCTGATACCTCTCCAGAAGCCGTTAAACAACGTATGAAAGTTTTGGAGGGTAATATGGCGACAGTCACCATTGTTGGGGATGACGAAGGTAGTGATGAGGATGTCAATAGCCCCTATTCTGTCCTTGGCAAGTGGGTTGAAGAAAGTCGGGATGAGATCGATGATCGTAAGACCTTTGCTGTCGAGGTCTTTAAAAAGGTTCAGGAATTGGGCATCGAAAAGAAACACAAGGCCGTCTTAGTTTTGATGCAAGCTCTTTTCACTGATGAAGCTGTCGCTGAAATCAAGGATTATCTTCCCATTTTCAAGAAGGTTTGTCTCTTTTTTCTTGCATTGACTTCACCTAACTAGTTGTTACAGATGGTCACCTCAGAGAGGCATCAAAAGGCTTTACTGGGGGGTTTGGAACGCCTTGTTGGCCTGCTAAACGTTGAACTCATCGCCGCTGTCCCAAAACTTCTTATGGCATTTTATCAGGCCGACATACTTGATGAAGACACTATTACCCAATGGGGTACCCATGTCAGTAAGAAGTATGTGGACAAGGAAACGAGTAAGAAGGTTAGAAAGGCAAGCGAGCCGTTCCTCAAGGTGAGGCTCTTCTTGTTCGAGTTGGTTCAAGACTCACTCCGTTGCTAGTGGCTTGAGGAGGCTGAGGCCGATGACGATGACGATTGAAAATGTTGAGCTTCTTGTAGTTCTAGTTTCTTGCTCTATCTCTGGTTTTGTCTGAAATCTATGTTTTTTCGGGAGAGCGATTCGCGACTGATATGTTTCACACCAATCCTTTCAAATAATGATATCGTCGAGTTTGTTGAAGTGTGCTTTGGTTCTGCTCAAGCCATTCTGTCTACTTCTCGGTTGCATGGTCATTATCTTACACGATCGTCAACATTTCGAATGCTGTACAATGGCAACCAGATTACCGCCTCGTAAGTTGGTTTGTAAACACTTAGAAGACCAGTCAACAGATCACCAGGTCAATGTTGCCATTTGATTTGTTTGCATTCGAGCAATCGAACGAGGTTCTGGCCAAGATGGTGCTACAAAACTACATCTGCGGGTCATCGTGATAGCGAAAACTATCGATGTGCATAGAGATTCTCGGGATCTGCTAAGTACCACCTCTAGCCCGAACGAAGTTCAGAGTGAATTGTTCAAGGAATGGAACCGCTCAATCATAGGTGGCGCAAGTCTGTTATGAATGTGATACCTTCAATCTGATCACATAAACTGTTACAAGTATGTCGATGTAACCATACTCATATCAATGGTTCGTCCTACAAAATAGTGATTCGACTCTTAGTACAGTCAGATCACAGAAAGAAACGGTAGGCATAGTATTAACGTGACCTCATTTAGAACCTCCTTGTTTGCCTAAGAATACGGCATCAAGCCTATACAGACGGCTCGTATTTTGGTCGAATACGAGGATCACTCAGGCCGGTAACATATACCTTAATCAAATAATAAATGGGCGTCAAATAATGCCTTGACTCTTCATTATTGCCTTGATGCTCTTATACCAATACGTTGCAACAGAGTTCACGTCATCAAGCGCTTCACTTGCTTTCGAGCTTGAGGCAAGCAAATATTCAAGAAATTGGCTTGCTGTATTGGGTGAACTCATTTGATGTAACTCTATGACCAGGTTAAGCGAAGTAGTCATAATCGAGAAATAAGCACTGCACCTGCTGCTGTATAGATAGCTGCCAGAGATCCGCGACGGGTATACCAAGAGAACTCGAATGACAGGTCAGCACATACAAACGCTGACCAATACGAAAAAATACCTCAGCAGATGTATCCCCACTCAAGTAACATGCTTCATCTGAAATTCGTAGCGCATGCCTAAGCACAGGTAAAGGATCTACTGGGGATATTGGGAAGGGGTTGAAAGTAGTCGTAGAAGACACGAGTAACGCGAAGGCATCAGGTAAGTGGTCTATCACTGGCTCGTTGAACTTTAGCCTCTCTTCCAACAGCTCCTTGATAGTGGGCACCCGCTGTTCCGATTCGGACAACATTTGAGCTCGATTTTTCATCTGTTCCAGGCCATCGTCGAAGAATAAATTGATGAGGGTATGTTCAGGTGTTTCACCCTGACCGAAAAGAGAGGATATAGCGGGATCTGATAGCGGGACAGAATGTGTTTCTGGATGTGGCAGTCGAAGAACTGAATTGGCAAGGGCATCGCGAGTGAATCCATGGGTCTTGACTAGCCCGAGGGCTATCCGCAGAAGGCGCAGACTACTGCGGCAAGTTAACTAATAATTCAATGAAAGGAGAGAGAGGGGGAATACTTTGTCGGTATTGACATGCGTGAATCGTTTGCAGCAATACTAGTCGGAACAAAGTCAGCAAAGTCAACTGACTTACGGACTGATCCGAGTGGCACTGATCCGGATAGGTAATGTCCACGCTGATCTTTGACAATCCTTTGCCATATGGTGAGGGTTATTTAATGTTTCTTGAAGAAAGACTGGTAATTTCATTTGTGCTCAAGTTCCGGCTTCTACGATCAAGTACGACTGCAGGCCTACAAGATTCAACGAGACATGATCAGTGGTGTCAGAGTGAGTGTCTCCCAACATACTACTCCCCAGATACTCCAACTGGCTACATTGTGGCTCGTTAATCAAAACGTAAGATCTGGGAAGGTTGCTGTCGAACGAACCCATTGCGAGCAGACACAAGGTGATAGGGAGGTAAATAAGCAAAGTACAGAAAGTACACTACTACTCATTCTAAGTAATAAAGTGAATTACATAACACGAGGCCATGATATTCCAACAAAATGTACCCAAGGTGATTAAAAGGCGAGTCTGGAGACCACCCAGTTTAAATTGATCTAAACAAAATCACGATCAATACAAAATGATCAACTAATCTTTTATCTTCATCTAAACCCACTACCCCATAGCTCAAACATGTCAGACTGGGGTTCGTATGCCACTCATAATCTCCATAAAACAAGCTTACATGGGTTGTGAGTCAATAGAAGAATCTGACAGCGACACCAAGCCTGTGACCATCACCGTTAAACCTCCTGCGGCATCTAAAAAATGGGAGGGTGAAGATCAGGATGGGAATGAATTAGCTGTAAAATTCCTTCTCCTTCTCCTCCTTCTCCTTGCCTTCTCACTGCTTTCAGTCAGATTGGGAAGAATCTTCCGAGGAGGAAGAAGACAAACCAACCCCAGCTCCCGTCGCTCCCCCTAAAAAGAAAGGCACACTGAAAGCAAAAATAACAGAAAAAGAAGCAGAAAAAGCTCGTAGGAAAGCTGCTGCCGATGATAATGATGATGATGACGATGACGACGACGACACTAATTACGATTCTGATGCGGCACTAGACCCACGAGAAAAAGCAAGAAGAGATAAAGAAAGAGAGCTACAAGCGGATCTCAATAATGCTACTGAACTGTTTGGCGCGGCTGCTCTCGGTGGTACGTAAACCTCATATCACTTTTTCTGCGACTGGGTCGATGATCAATGTCGGTTTTGTTGCACAGGTTCATCATCAAAAGAACTAGATTATCTCATATCCTTCCAACCTCGCACAAAAGAGGACTTCCAGGAATTATCCAACAAAATTATCGAATACATCATCAAACGGCACCAGAACAAACCCCTCTACTCCACGTTCGTTGAACATCACGTTCGTGAAATTTCAGCTCCTCTCAAAGACGTCGAAGTTCGTAAAGCTGCTTCGGCGCTTACAACTCTCGCGAATGAGAAACAGAAAGAACAGAGGGAGAAGACAATCGGTAAGAAAAAGATCAAAGGTGCAACTAAGCCGGTTCTGGGATCTGCTAAGGCTAACAGGTATGTATCGTATCATATTGGGATTCTTGTTTTTAGATTTGGCTAATTATCTGTCATATTAGTAGGGTGGATACGAACCTATATGACGAAGCACTTGATGATTTTGGCAACGACCCGAATGACTTCATGTAAACTTTCGAGTACTACCCAGTCAATTTTCCTTTGGTCATTGTTTATCCGTCATCCACCTTGTATCAAATATCTCCGGGAATAATGAGGGTCCATATGAGCTTGTCATCGATATTGGGGTCTGATTGCCATAGAATCGCCATTTAGATGGAATATCGAAATCAATGGATTGAGTGATATTATAGTCCATGAACCATCCAAACTAGTGCTACAGACACACAGAATGCAATGCCTCACATATGTAAATATAATTCCACCTATGCAGGAACTCCCAGAACAAGGGGTTGATTATGAAAGCGAGGCGAAGCACAGTGCGGTGCACGAATAGGATATAAGGAAGGAAAAACGCAGTGCTTCGAGGAATTAATCAATGAGTGGTAGCTGTCAGAAGCATAGATTAAGTTCGGAAATACCCAGGTTGAAAGCCTAAAATCTTGGTAGGAAGTGATCGCAGGCCTGGGGAGCATCTGACAGACTGGAGACACTGGATATGCTGAGCCATAGAACTACGATGAGTCCCGTATAGGCTATGAGCTGTCTCCATCGTCGTTATTTTCGTCTTCGTCCTCAACGGCTTCATCGTCAATTCTTCCCTCTCCACCTTTCCACTGACGTTCCCACAAAGGTTCGCCCTGACATGGAAGGGAGAGCGCGGGATGATCTGAAGGCAATGCTGATCTCGCATGTTCCAACCTTGTGAGTAGAGATGAGCGATCACTAAGAAGCTCATTGATGTATTCGATCGCTGAAAGGATGATTGAGCTACTTGAACCCAGCTGATAGACGCCCATGAAGGGCCAACATAAGAGATAAGGAAGGAATGCGCCACATACTTTTTGAGAGAACAATATTTTCACTTCGTGGGCCAGTCCGCCCGTCAGTTTTGTCTTTCTCTCCATCTCCTGCTGCATCCTTCTTCTTCCGCTTTGATCGCGAAGGTCTAGCAGATGGCCCACTGATCATATTCATGCGAGCGTCTGCCTCTTCTTCCTCCCGAATCGCTTCTCGTAGGGCAGGGACCGTGTCACATAAAGCTTCGTATCCGCGCCTGATATTAGCGCGGCGTTTTTGCTCTGATTGAATATGATTGGCTTTCTTCTGGGAAGGTGATAGCAGTGCCTGTTTCGTTGAACCGGAAGCGATTGCATTGGATGATGATGACGTTGCAGGAGGTGATGGTCTGCGACGCTTTGAGGACCCTGAAGTGACTCTCGATGATGATGATCGTTTTGTGGATGGCCGCTGGTGCTGGTCTAGCCGAACCTGGGTTGGCTGATCAGGAACACTAAAAGGGGATTGTGGGGTTGCAGGTGTAGTTGTATCCGATGTGGGGGCGGAGGTTGCTGTAGGCGAGAGGTGGTGTGTATGAAGGTCGGTATGGTAGGGTGAGATAGATAACATGGGCTGCTGCACATGGGCCTTGGTGTTAAGAAAAGGAAATGTCTCGTGCCTTGAGAAAGACATCTGCCGATTAGAGCATGCATTTGGAAAAGTCTGATGCTGTTGCTGCTGTGATAGTTGGTTGGGAAGTCCACAAGGCTGTTGTCCGAGAGTGTCCCAGTAGCCAGAATCAAGAGCCATGAGATCTTTTGTTGCCTTTGCAAGTAATTCCGATGAAGGACCAGATCCGAGAAGGTCGTTTTCTGAAGCAGCATTGGTGCTGTTCAGAAGAGCCCACTCAGAGGGCGACAGATCTGTGTAGTCCAAGGCAGAAAGAAATGACTGGAATGCATGCGACTCTGCGGGGGTGAGGAGACTCATAGGGGGATGCGACAAGAGCAACATGTGATTCTCTCTGTTATATGTTTCTCTTTCCGGTGGCAGTGCTCCGGCCGGCTCAATATTGTAATTCTTCCACCATCATTGGTTGGGGACCAATTACCGGTGCAATATACAACTCCTTCTTGCCGTTCTCTGGTCCGTCTGTGTTTGTTACCCCCTAAAAGATAGTTGTCGAGAGACAGTCTCCCCACATGTACCTCATCAATTCTCCTTTCCTCCACGCGGCCTCTGTTCTAATTCTGCAGTTAGTCGTCAGCAGATATTGGTCAAACCACTTCTCAGGAACTGAAGAGTCATCTCAAAATACCAACCGTACCAACTATTCCCGATGCATTCTCATGGGAGTGGACATCTTGAACTTTGTCCCTGGTGATTGGCCATGATCCCCGAAGATCTCACGGGCTGTGCGTAAGGTGGTATCTTGTCATTGTTATTGTTACGCTCGACTTATCAACGCTCGAGCTTCATGCCATATACCCTAATGTTCAGCCGCGACATCTTGTAAATTTTCTAAACCCTTCTGAGCAAGATCATTGTCGAATAACCTTCCCGAATGAAGGTGGCGCTGTTGTCAGTGCTTGTCTTCCGCATCAATTCACATGATGGATTCGTAGTCTGCTCACTTTACCCATTGACACAACGAACGTGTCTTGGTCTTGTTCGAGAACACATACTTTGAGCATATTCCAACCTCATGAGTTTTACCCCAGCTTGACATCCTGATCATAAAAATTACAAAATCTCTTCGAAGGGCCTATGAAATCACAACTTCAAAGTTCTACCGTCTCTCCTTCACGAAGAAATGCAACCAGACATAACTCATAGTAGTGAAAAAGACGAAAAAGATACCAAGCAACGAGATATTCGGCCACCAGAATGACTAGGCAACAAATATGAGCACAGTGATCATCATACCTGATCTATCATCGAACTTACCTGTGCCCTCAGACCGAATGTTGATAAGATAGTAGCTGCTGGTACATCAAGCTCTACCCCATATTTGACTTCCTTCAATTGCAGGTATCTCAACTCGTTCACAGCGAGAGCCTCAAATGCAGCATGGAAGAAAGAGATAGTATGTAACCACTGGAATGCGACGGGCACAGTTTCGCGGTTGATCAAGAGACCAGTAAACATGAGGCTGTACAGGGAGGTTTTTTTTAGTAAAAATGTGACTCAGATTCCAAATAAACGCACTTGAACAACATGACCAAGGTCCCGACCAGACTAGCCACGCTGATACTATCAAAAGCGATGGAAAGGAGAAGAACGACACTTGCTGTGGTCATATTGAAAAGGACCAAAGTAAGCAAGAATTTCCAAAAGCCGGCAACAGTGGGAACAAGCCCGACAAGCCCATAAACGATACCGCCAAATATCAGAGGCGGAACGAAACGCAAAGGAAAAATATCAAAGAGAATCTGAAATCCTCAAGTCAGCCTTGATGCAAGGTATGTCAATTCAATTCGACCTTCCTTAGAAGAGAAATATGTGAATGTTGAATAATAGCCGTTAGCACTAGTTCAAATGATGAGAACAGAAAACAGCCAATCGACAAAGGATCACGCACCGTTCTCTCATGAACAAGATCCTCTCATTTGCAAACAAGCCCAAACTAGACAGACAAGAGAATCCGAACAGAGCCAGAGTAAAGAAAAACAGGCCTAGGCGATTCTGAAATCCAGCAATATCATTCCTGGAATAGATAAGTCGACAGGTACAAATGAGACTGTAAGGCACATACGTGACACCGCGATAGAATGAACCAGAAATGACTGTAGATACAAAGGATCAGAGCTTTTAAAAGTAAGCTTTGGAAGGGCATCACTCACTAGCGAGAGCAATGGCTGATAAATAATGAGCGGTCAGCAACGCAGGATCACGGTACAAATTCTTGAATGCTCTTCCGCTCAGAATTCTAAACTGGGTAGCCCAAGATACCCTCTTTCGACCTCTCAAAAGGAGAGTTTCCTCAGAGATATCAGACAACTCATCAGCCATTGAAGAATGAACATCTGAGGCAGCCTGTGCACCCTCGATTCTAATGTCTCTAGCGACAGAACTTTCTGCATAAGCTTGGACCAGTGCAGCGAGGCCAGGGGAAATGGGAGTTTCAGATAGCTGGCCATGACCATACGTGCTGACAGCGTTCAGTATCTGCGACGTCTTTTTGCGAAGATATTGGCCAGTGGACGACGTGACGGAAGGTTCTGCGTCCTCAGTTACGGGTGCGTCGGACGTAGTGGAACGGACGGAAATAGGCACAGAATGTGGCACGACAGCGAGAGGAAGACCTTGTTCTTCGTCACCGACCGTTAAACCTAGTTCAGTGGAAAATGAGTCCAGTTGAGGACTATGGCTGCCTTTAGGTTCCATCGTGATTTGCATAGTCAGATCAACTACAAAAGAGTATTAGAACGTAGGTTACAAAAGCAGGAAAGAACATCGTACTCAAGTAATCAGCAATGTTAAAGCCGGCTGGACAAGGATAGCCAATGGACGCGAAATACTCCTGACATTTGGCATATGCACCAGAATACACGAGTTTTCCGGCAGCCAGGACGGTGAGCTGATCAAAAAGAGCAACAATGTTGCTACGGGGTTGGTGAATGGTAAAGATGACTGTGCGATTGTAGTCTCTTGCGAGCGAAACCAAACTTTCAACAACATTGAACGCATTGAACGAATCCAATCCTATTCAAAATCACAAAGGGGTTCCAAAATCGACAACTGATTTGCTCACCGCTCGTGGGTTCATCCAAGAAAAGGATTGAGGGGCCTGTGACGAGTTCACAGGCGATCGATACTCGACGCTTTTCACCACCGGAAATAGAACGTGTGCCTATAAAATCATTTCTCAGGTAATGACAGGATGGATAACCGTCCAGACCGTACCAGTATCACCAATTCTCGAATCTTTGATGCCAAGAATGCCAAGTTCGTTCATAGTCTCTAGTGTCCTAAACTTTTTCGCCTCGAAACTCATGTCCCTGGGCAATCTCAGAAGTGCACTGTACAAGACTGTTTCATAAACAGTCAAAGTGGGCATCAAGGTATCCTCCTGGTCAACAAAACCAGTGACCTTCTGAAACTCTTCATCCTTCACCTCCCGTCCATTCACTAACATCGTACCGCTTACTTCACCACGCTTGTTCCTTCGTGCCAGAATATCGAGGAAAGTCGACTTTCCTGCGCCAGATGCCCCCATAATCGCCATAACCTGACCAGATTTGATGCTGCCAGAAATATTGTCCAGTATAAGACGGTCGTTGAGCTTGTACGACACTCCAGAGAAGTAGAGAGATGCGGGTACATGGCCGGTCATTAATTTCGCTGCTTCCACTTCGGGAAGGCGAATCTTTCCAAAGTCATCTCCTTTTCCAATTCGTCCGGCATACCAGAGAACTGTCCAGAGTACAAAATGAGCCGTTATATAGAGGAATTCTTGGATGTATACCAACCTCCTGATAACACGACTACGATAAAAATGGCGCCGGAAGAGCTGAGTGCAAGCCAACGTGTATTGTTAGGCTTGGGTGGTTTCTAGAAAAACAATAAAAAGAAAAAGAACTATTGAAGGAACAAATGACTCACCACATAGCCTGGAACTTGCGAATAATGAAGGCATTCCCCACCTTGACACTGTAGCGTGATGTAGGTGTCACCAAAAATGCTGTTTATGAGGTCGTTCATGGCTGGCTCTTCGAATTTACAGTCTTTGCCTGACTTGCAGCTGAACTTCGCTGGTCCCTTAATCTCTTGCTTCAGAAAATCTCCAATATCTATGAATGATGTAAATCGCTGACCGAGGATTCGAAAGGAAGAAGCTCACCAACACTACCAGCTTCACCACATATAAAACGACCAGGCACACAGCTACACTTGACCTTGTCGCAGGCATATGTCGTAATATTAGAATCATACCCCGTTTGCCTTTCCGATCTACAATTTTCCAATCCGCAATAAAAGGACTCAACTTCAGCAGTCCAGAACTGGAAAGAACATGTTGAATCCACTTTATTGCAACTGAAAGTCACTTGAGGTGGACGATCTGGAAGCATATCGAGAATCTTCCTGTCTGTAAGCTGGATCAGTCATCGGAGCTTGCGATCCAGGTAGTATAGGCTCACTAGTGACATTGCACATTTGATGATTGCTGAAGACTGTCTCTCCTCCCATATAACAGGTCATATTCTCAGAGTGTAATTCGTCTTCTGAAGGTGATATGCCCCCCTCGAGAGGAAACCCGATACAAGCATTATCGTTCTGACAAACTAATAGCAAATCAAAAGAAAGTCGTGAGCAGAAGATGTAGACGCACCATTACAATTTATTCCTCCCCACCCATCCTTGCACTTGCAAGATTCGCCCTCTTCCCGTGGCCGCCTATGGTCCCTGTCCGCCAAGGAATCACATTCTGAGAATGATTGACGCAAATATACTTTAAATGAAGACGAAAAACATACGCGGTGTGAGGCAATCAATACCTGCCCATCCTGGTGGGCATTCACACTGTCCATTATATTGATTGCAGCTCCCATATTGGCCACAGGTAAAGGCTGGAAGCATGCAGTTGAAGCAAGGAGGGCATCTACCTGACGAGGGTCAATGCTTTGAATCAGATCAAAATCAGAGATTGCGCTCAGTCTATACACACCAGGCCTTGAATCAACGTTTAATAATTCCTAAGGGAATTACGATTATTATGAGCTGACGGAACCTAGTACCTTGAGTCTCAGTCAACTCACTGGTAATAACGACGCTCCATTATTAGATCTGCGAGAAGTCAGATTATGGCCACGAACTACTGACACCGACGATGTTAGGAGTAAATATAGAGAAATGGGTATGATTCTAAACATTGACGCCATGGGAGACAACGTCAACGGTCAGTAGAGGTGACGTGATAATATAACGTCGCGTGACAGAATCCGGTAATTAGCACATTCGGTGCAAGTTCATGCGCTCGCCTACAAGTCTAGCTCTCGATGCATCTTTCTTCCTACTTGGCTGGTCATATGTTGTCGTAGCTCCTTACACAAAGGTCGAGGAGAGCTTCAATATTCAGGCAATTCACGACCTCCTGACCCATGGTTTTACGCCGGACAAGTTAAAGAATGTGAGCAGACATCGTACGCGCTGAACTGTATGTTCATGAACAAAAAGTTTGACCACTTCATATTTTCTGGCCCAATACCACGGACATTCCTTGGAGGCACTCTGCTTACTTGCATAGTCCACCCATTTATCAGTATAGCGGCATATCTCAATCTAATATCCTCCAAGGCAGAACTTCAAATAATTGGTTCGGTTGTTCTGTAATACCCTTGAATTGAGCTTATAAGATGCAGTTCGCCTTGCTCTGGCCACGGTTAATGCACTTGGACTTACTTGTTTCCGAAAAGCGGTGTCGAAGCGATTTGGGTATACAACTGCATCATTTTTCGTGCTTCTGACATGTAGCCAATTTCACCTTCCATTTTGGATGGGCAGAACACTACCCAACATGTTTGCATTGCCATTAGGTACCTTGATTATTTTCAGGATTTTTTTCGACTCAATGCTGACATACTTTTCATGGTCTTTAGTGAACGTGGCTCTTTCTTGTTTACTCGACAGCGGCTCGACAAATGTACCCAAAAATTCTTGGAAGTATGCTCTTTGGTTGCTGGCATTTTCGTGCATCGTATTTCGAGTAGAATTGTTGCTTCTCTGGATTCCAGTCACCCTTCAGTTATTCATTGAGGGTCAAGCGTCGCTCTTCTCCCTTTTGGTAACCAACTTCGCTGCAGCAGTTACTGCTTCAGGTGAATCTAGCCCTAATCCTACTTGGGACTGGCTATTTCTGAGAAACCACCAGCTACAACCTTCTTCGTTGATTCTTACTTTTGGCAAAGAAAGCTCTTGCCTGAGCTTTCCTCCTTCATATTCAATGTCATGTATGGCAAGAGTTCTAATTGGGGGGTAAGTTGATTACTGCCCTTCGTAAAGGTGACTCATTATGTAGTTCAGGTTTCCCCATGGCAAGACTACTTCACTGTACACCTTCCCAGATTGCTCATGACGGGCTTTCCCATCGCGTGCATTGGTTTGCTTAGCGACCCTAAAATCTTATCTCTCCTGTTCCCCCACATAGTCTTCATCCTTCTCATCAGCAATCTGGGCCACAAAGAATGGCGATTCATTATATACAGCATCCCTGCTTTCAATGTAGTGGCTGCTCGTGGCTTCAAATACCTGTGCGTCTTTTTGTTTCCTAACTGCACCATCCGCGTATTAAACCAGATCAGCACCTTGAAAGATAAGAAAACTCGTTTCGGCCAAATTTCATTCTTAGTCACCGCAGGCGCATTAGTCGCCAATGTTGCTATGACCGGTATCCTTGTCCGGATATCCATGGCTAATTATCCAGGTGGTGATGCCATTTTCGCCTTCCATGAACTCATTCCTTCAACAGTATCTGGTCAGTTCTATTTCTATCAAGTTCTTCGTACATTCATGGTGTACATTAGCACCTCCTCATGTCCACATTTGTAACCTTGCCGCTCAATCCGGAGTAACGCTTTTCCAGCACCTACACGCTCCACCCCAACCCTCCCTATTGCTAGGGTCCCACAGCGTCGCTCCATCGCTCCCCTGGACGTACAATAGGACAGAAAACCTTTCTCTTGCAGACATCTCGTCAGCATCGCATTTCACACACATTATTTCTGAGGTGTCTCCTTCCGATCCGGATGTTATCCAAAGTTGGAGGCTTTTAAAGGAGATCCCGGCTTTTCACCGTGTCGTATTCAACAAAAATATCTTGTTGGAGCGCCCTCACACGCTTCAGCGCAGGGCCTTTGATATATTTTCCATTGAACAGAAGAATCAGCTGTGGATTTACGAGCGCAACTAGACCAATAGACCAATGACCAAGTTCAGAGTGCTGTATTCTCTCCGGCATTCCATGCCATGTTTACGCATTCTCCCAAACAATATATGGGTCCCACAGCGATGATTCAAGCACATGACTCTAGTCCATTCATTCCTCTATCGGTATCAGAATCATCACGAATATAGGATCTTGATAAGTCATGCACTGAACTTTCTTGTGTTGTAGCGTTAAACACACAAGCAGCAGAACCATGTTCGAAGGATGCTTGGTGAAACCTGCAGCTGGCAGACTGTGAGTCTGCGAGTCTCGGTATGTCTAAACAACGAAGAAGCTTGAATTTGTATTATCTGGAAGTTCGCGGGTCTTGCTGGTTCATGTAATCTACAAAGCCCGAAGCCCAACGCAATGCACGTACACATTGATCCTGTCTATATTTCTTTAATCTTGGATATGTAGACTGAATGATGAATCAATCGATTTGACACACCTCTACCAATCGGTGTAATAGTGACTTCCAAGCACGGCTTCGTAAAATTGTTTTTACAATTTAGAGAAGACAACCAACTACTCAGCAAGGTGAAAGATTAAAGATCGCACAGAAGTGAGTAAGGTCGTTGGAGATCAAAGGTTGAGGTATATTGCTGTAGGTACAATGGGATCATAGGGACTTCTTTGATCGTTGTCCAAAAATACCTGTCCCAACACGAACAATATCAGCTCCATTCTTCAATGCAGTCTCAAAATCACTCGACATCCCCATGCTCAGGAGTAGGCTGCCTGTTGCTTCTTGTCCCCACAGAGTGCCTGCATGTTTTTTGACCAAATATTCTCTGAGAATATCGCGTGTTTCCCGAAGTCTCTCGAAATCCATATTCTCTTCTGTCTCAGAAGCAGCCAAGGATTGCTCCAGAGATCCAATTGTCATCAGTCCCTCAAGATGGAGTCTAGGGCACTCCATAATGACATAGCTGGCGAGCTGGTAGAGTTCCGACGATGCAACGTCAACATTCGGGGAAAGAGGTGCAAGTCCTGATTTATTATCTTCCCCGGAGGTGTTCACCTGTAGTAGAACTCGTAACGGGGTGACGCGATCTGTGGAAATGGCTTTATTCAGGGCAGCGGCAGCCTTTGCTGAAGTGAGAGTTTGAACGCAATATAGATTGGGTATTGCTAGCACATTATTTTCAGATTTCTGCCAACTGTCCAGAGTTGAAAGCCAAACTTACAAGCCAGAGCTTTTGCTTTGTTAGATTGCAGAGTCCCGATGAAATGCCAGCGAATTTCAAGGGGCAACTGAAAATGTAGTCAGATTTATGAAACGATGAAGATGAATGCACCTACAAGTGAGGCTTTTTCAATCAGTTCTTGCACGTAATTCTCACCAAAGTCGAAATGAGAATGTCGGTAGCAACCCAAAACATCGGATGCAGACTTGTATTTCGATACTGCAATCAGTGTTGGCTTCCGACCAGGGCTCGATGCTGTCACGCGTTGACGGATGTCGGTTAATGCCTCCTGAAGCTCTTGATTACGCTCCGATGAGGACTGAAGAGAGTCGCGTGAAGAGCTCATGTATTTTTGTATGTATAGGGATAATGAAAATCTGGGGGTTGACCTTACGAACCCAGGTGCAAAAGCCATCAATTCGTGCACGTTATGTTTTAGACATTAGAGGAAAAACATCCACGTGATCGGTGCGAGAGAGTGACCTGTATTTTTATATACCGCAACAAGCAAACAGGTGGCAAGACGGGGTGGATGAGATACTAAGCCGTACACTGCTGACTACACCAAAGCTTTAGGGGGGCGTCTGCCCGAAGTCGGTACAAATTAGGTGTGAATACTGGTGGTGAAATAAACGTGCCCTTTGAGTGGTTGGAATGTGATCAGTGCTCTTGAGTACAGGTAATTTAGCGCTGAGACATGGGGGCCTTAGTCTACAATTACTCAAAGGCTGTGCCTGTTTGACCGCTTTCATCAAATTGACAGACTCAGTATATTTGATTTGGCCTTTAAATCGGGCTTCCACTAAGGGGGAGAGATCAGTGTGGGAAATTGAACCCTGATCGGGTGAGCATCATTAAATGATTACATAGTCATGATCATTATCTGTAACTTGATACTCCTATCTGGCTCATGTCATGACCATCAGCAAATAATGCTTCAGTGCTAACTTTATAACCCCTGAAAAAATTTGTATTTAGTTGATAATTTACCAGAGATTATCAAATCCAAATTAAATTATTGATGACCACAAATCGTGTTTTGACAATCAGACCTTGCTTTCCCACAGGAATTATTTTAATCATATTTGATAATATTGATCCACCAGCACAGTGGATTGGATTTCATCAATGACGGTTACAACTATTTAGAGAATCTCGATTGATGAAAGATGTTTCAATGTTTCTCTGTGATCTTGGTCTCATAGACCAGATTGCTGGAATGGAAGATGAAATTGTCTTAGGCCCAGTAACATAGGGTCAAGCGGATAAATTAGTGACTTCTTGAGCGCTAGGTAAAATCTCTTATAATGGTTCTATTATGCAAATGATGTCCTACCCATCCTTTGTGTCGATCATAGGGAAAAAGGATGCTTTCTCTGCTTATTGGCTCTAGAGTAAATGTTACAACTTGACAGCCAGTTGTCAAATTTGAAATGGTCTCCTGCAGAAATTTAAGCTAGGCTAGCATCATTGAGATTATCTGATCTGTTGAAATTATGCAATGTAAATTCAATGTGATGTATCAGAGACTCTCAATGTAGTATCGATCAGTTGATTTCCTTTTCGGGATATAGAAATCTTTAACAGAGGACAGGTTGGAATTGAGGTAGTCTAGCCTTGAGGTTCGGAGTAATGTAGTATGAGGGGCAGAAGCCAAGATGTGAGTATGCAGGGCCTGTCAACTAATTGACCAGCTGTTTAGAGGTTTGTGGGGAGAAAGGTAGTGTGACATCTTGAAATGCAGCTAGTTTGTGTATGATACAAAGGTCTATTTTGGGATAGCTTCTCAAGAAATGTGTTGACAAGTGGGGCCATCTCCTTGTCATGTTTTATGTTCGACAGCATTGTATAGAGCAATATAGAAAGTGCTTGTGATACTAGCCTACTGTACAAGGGGTTAGCTATAAATCTTTGGCAATTACAAAGCATTGATCAACATGAGATAAGAGGCAAGAAAAAATACTGCCATGGGCAGGGGTCGTACAAAATCAGGAAAGAGAGGAAGAGAGCAAGCATAGTAATCAATAATCTCACAAATTCCAAGTTGATAACATTTGGTGGATTAAAATTTCTGTAGACTATAAGGGCCACGATGTTTTGGGAATATAGCCTCGAAGTGGCTCAATTGTACTGTTGGAATGTTTTTGTGTAAAAACTTGGGCTCGGAAATGGAAAGCCTGACGGAAGCAATGCCGTTAACGATCTTTTGGGGCATGTGCTGTGAGAAATCATTTATCACCTGTGTTAAAGATGCTCATAAACCCTTATAAAACCCCCGCACCTATTAAGCCTCACAGATTTCGTTCCATTTCTCAACAATTACCTATCATCTCCTGTGCTTAGTCTCCTTGCTCGAGATTTCTAACACATTAGCCATATGGAAAATTCTGATAATTTTCGAGCAGGAAATCTGTTTAGGTGCGTAGTAATTGTTAGCTTTGACCCATAGACCGTCAAACAGGCTGATCGCTACACTCTCTGCACAGACATGTAGCGAGTGAGATTGACGATGGCGCACATTGGCCTGCTCATGCGATGCGGCCTGCATATCCTGATTTAAGGTGGAATCCAGTATCGGGCATGTTATTGAGCTTCACGGTCACTTGTTATCATTGAGCTGATAGCATATCTTTAGATCTCGAAAGTAACCCCACTACGCAAACGGTATTTAATAGGTTCTCGAGGTCATCTATCTCTTTGGTAGAGCCAGGATCGCCGTTATGTGAGGCTGCGATTTAGGCGCTCAAACAGTTGCTTAACAGCCTTCCCCTACAACAGCTTCTCACAACATCACTCGCTCTCTTCAATCGAGATACCCAAATGGTGTGTGTTGAGAACTCCATCAAATCGGGAACTCATCCACTGTTGTAGTCAGCTCACTGCTTTTTGTACCGCCAAGCTGCAAACAAGAGGGCTCTACTCCTTCATTAGACTCTTCGTCACTGTCAACTCCCCTCACTGGGAAGTCAGCATTCTTACCACTTACTCCTGATCTAGGGATGCAAACTGGTATCTAGGATTTTCAGTCTACCTTTCTTATAACATTGACTCGAGACCTAGGACTACATCTGCGGATATCTGATCATTGGGATCAATTGAGTCTCCAGTCCCCTGGTCATGTATACCCTGTTGAGAATGGCTTAGCCCCCGATCTAACAGGCTTGAGTCTCAACAGCCCCAATAGCTACGATGAGTTCGGATTTCGGATGGCAGGACACTCTCAGGACCCTCGGCATTCTTCAGTTCTGCTGGGATCGGGTCAGAAACTAGAGAATTCACAATCCAGTGCTGATCTCGACCCGCTTGACCTTGGAAAGCAGCTCCTTGATCTCAGCGGGCAAGGTTCAAGTTTTACCGGATCTACCAATAGCCTGCGGAATGTCGATTACAACATGACAATATTTTCAGCTGGACACATCGACCACAGCACTCCTGCCAAAGAGATTTCAGATGATGCAAGTTGGGGACCAGATCTCTTACTTTCGCCTTTGAACGATATTGGCGGTCTTCCTCTCGAGCACCCGACCATAGAGGAAATTTCTGGGATTGTCATTCAGTCTGCACAATGGTGTCAGACCGCTTCACGCACACCGAATACTTCGCAAGGCATCAGTGATCATCAGCCATCACCACATGTTCATCCTGCTTCCAATTTGTCACCCTACCCTACGCGTGATAGTCAAATTACACATTGCCACAAGTATGAAGATGATTCCAGTAGTTCCGTACGTTCTGCACTGGAGGGCACGCATGTAGAACAATCCAAAATCATCAATCCAAAAGGTGTCTCAAATCGTACACTGGCCGCCGCAATGGCCAACCGTAAACGCGAAGCCAAGTTCCATTGCTACATCTGTGGTGACTCTCAGACTAGCAAGCAGAACATGGAGAGTACGCGCCTCCCTTAATACTTGGTCATTCTGCCTGAAGTTTGTATTATAGACCATATTTCTTCAAGGCATATGCAGCTCAAGAGATTTAAATGCCCTGTTGAAGGATGTTCAGCTAGATATGGACATGCACGTGGCGTGAACCGCCACCTCGACGGTAAACATCCAGGCTCTCGCCAGAAAGGCAGACAGGGTCCCTCTAAGCGCACATAGGGTTTCGGGAATTCTCGGGAAGATAATCCTCCGTTTATGCTGGACACAATTTTCTTTTTCCTTCATATAATATTTTAACATTTTTTTCAAATCGTCAATTTGTTACCACGGCGCTCGTTCGCAGTCTGTGGTTAATATTTTAACATTCCTATTCTCATCTAGCGTAGGACTTGAGTTATTCGCTCCTGATTTGTAATTCTCCAAAGAAGCGCCTGAAATGCGAATTCAGATATGTTCATTTTTAGTCTGGGCTCTTGGCTAATGTTCATCATGATCAGAACTGATCATTCCCGAGTCTTTTTTGACAAAGAAAGAATTTTTTGGTCAAGGGCCATGTGAAGAATTTCAGGGTTGACCAGCACAGCCAGGAATGCGAGACACAGGTTGAAGACAATAGCAGTTTAGTGCGATTCTGGCATTACCAGACAGAAGAAAGAATCGTGTCACACAAACATAACACGATGACACCGGAGTCCTAAATTGAGAATTCTCTCCCCAGCTATCTCGCAGCACCGCCTTGGGTCATGTCCTTCCTTTTGTATCAGCACTTAAATAGCTCTGCTTGTTGTTGTCTGTTCGATACCGTCTTTCCCTGAACCTTGAGTATGTCTCTCGCTGACAACGGTGACTTTCCTATTACCATCTCCGTAGAGGCTCCCTATGAAGATTATCTATACGAGCCTTCCCAGTGAGCTTTGCCTTTGAATGGATTTCTGTCTTTGTGCTCACTTTTGTAGACTAGCATCTGCTATTGAAGATCATCTGTTAGATGGCACTGGTCAATTCGAGGACAGTCTGCTGAGCCCCATATATCCATGTACTCCGCTGTCTTGTGAGTATAATCTTCCCTGGGTAGCAACGTGTCCTAAAGAAAGTAGCTTCGCCATCTTCTCCCGAGAGCTTGTACGCCTTTGATTCAAGTATCGCACACTGTGAGTTTCTTCAGCCCACTAGTTATGCGCCGTCCTCATGTTTATTAGCGCCGTTGGATTCTGCCATGAAATCACCTCTTTCTGCCGTCTCTGAAGACCTTGACGATCCACCTCAGCCTACAGTGGCTCCAAGAGATGTTATGTCAAGTCTTCTCGATACCTTGTGGAGCCTTCCTACTATAGACCAAGAATCGAATGGACATATGGAGCCTCTCTTCGGAACGAGCGTTGAAGATGCGTCTTCCCAAGCCCTTCTTGCTATCGATGGACTCCATCCGTCTATCCCATCATTAAGCACGTTGTTTTCTAAGCAGAACTTAGTAGACCCTGACAGGGAGTGTTCATCTCAATCCTCAACTACCGTCTCTCGCCACTCCGAATCTCCCCATACCGGACTTTCTGCACTATCTCCTTGCTTAGACAGTTCAAATTCTCCATCTCAGTCCTTATCCATCTTGCCTCCACACAAAATACAGTACCACCCCAGACGTAGTTCCGTGTCTTCTGATTCCTCACTTCGGGTCCCAACATCGCCCAATCGCAGTTCACCTCGGCAGCATCCTTATGCACGCCCGACAGCAGACTCTGGATATGCGGCTGCGGCAGAAGCAGCATCGATGACTCTAGAGGAATATATACTCATTGTTGAGGCTCTTCAAGGGGAAGATACATTCAAAGGATGGGATTGGAAGAGCGGTTTGCCTGAGCTCGTCAAGCCTGTCGTAGGATCACCTCAGACTAGGAGGGCTAGTGAAGAACGTCGCATGGACAATGCCACCTTCTATTGTCCGGTCAGAGGATGTGGCTCTACTGTCACCAAGAAACACAATTTAGTCTGTCAGTCAATCAAGTTGATTTCCCGGACAATTGATTAAATCATCCTCTAGATCACTTGAGATCTCACTTTGACCCTGAGCCTGCTTATCGGTGTCACATCTGTCAGAAAGCCATAGGACACTCTGCTTCTCTCAAACGGCATCAAAGAGCACATGGCCCTGAACTGGTTGGTACTACTGAGAGCAAGAAGACGCGCGGAAGGAAGAATTGACGTTCATCTTCTAGCCTTTCTTTCCCTAAATCTCATTTCGTCTTGTCTTACTTTTGCACTCTCATATTCTGCATTCCAGATACCAGATATCCGCGATACTCGTAGCATACGTTTCCTTGCCATAACTATTATCACACGGTCTCATACGTGTGCTAAATTTGCTTTCATGACTATTACTTTACCTGGATTCCATGGAATGGAAACATCTGCATGTCATCATTGTTAACATACCTGTCGAATGAAGCAGTGTGTGATCTGATAGTTCAGAAATTCAGAAGCTCCGGCAACATGGAATCTACAGCTTCTGGTCTTGTAATCTTTGGCCTACCGTGTGCAAATTCGCCTCTTGCAAAGGAGACACCGGCTGAATCGTGCTGTGCAATGCCCCACCATACTCGCATGTGGAGGACATGATGCTAATAGAAGCTGCCCCGCCACAGTAAGTGCTGTTAACCATATATAGGGTGATTATATATCTGTATATTGTTGCATGACAGTTTGATCTGAACACGCGGACGGAAAATTGAGATAGTCATCTGTTTTTATTGATTCCCATTTCCAAATCCCAGATGAGTCGTCTGTTTGGGCTATTCTTATCGATGATTTTTTTCCCACCTTATTCAGCTATACTGTCAGTATTCAAAGCATCCGGGATACTGTGTTCTACATCAGGATCATGATGAATCCCACTTTCTGAGGAAGCAGATGCAGGTCTGAGCTCAGTTGTTGCATCAAGTCCTGGAAGGCACTCAACAAGGTGATATTTTCTGGACAATCGGGCCGTGAAGACCTGCAATGTCCTGGAGTACTGCTCGAGTCGCGAAGGCGTTTGCTACAAGGGGAAACTTATTTGGTCAAGGTAAACGTTAGTTTGATGATCACTATTGGTTGTTGGCTGTCCTTGCTCTACCGGCACAGTCACCATTTGACCTCTTCCATTTCCAACCACGTTATCAGCTATTGCATTGCATGTCTTCGAGCTTAGTAATGGACTATAATTCACTAAGCAGGCCAGGACCGAACCAGCCAAGACTGATCCCGGTTGGTTCAAAGGAATTGATGTTTTTCAGGTGACTCGCAATCAAACCTAGTCGAACTTGGATTAGATCGATTGAGCTCAAGAAAGTGTTGTATTTGACCAGTATTGCGTAACAGCACTCTGAGAGTAGTTTGGAAATTTTTAGGCTAGGCCGTCGAAAAATTGTTCGATTCAGGGTTTGCCATAATCTATCTAATCATCCACTGGAAATCTTTTCATAGCCTACTGAATCGCTGATCCATTGTTGGGGCACATCATTGAGTTTGAGATATTATTTATGGATGGGTACCAAGGGGTCTGGACAAGCTGTGCAGTACAACATTAACCTATTTGCCCACTGTGCTGAAGGTGTCACGATCGAGAGGCAAGCAACAGAAATCGAGTGTTCTATCAATAAGGTCATTTTCTGCGGAAAGAGAATAGCTCACTTCACTGATAGTATGCACTTTTTATGTAGACTGAGATGATCCTGCAGGAGATCATGAGACAGATTGTAAAGTACTAGGACAGGGAGTTGAGACATGATCAAACTGAGCCCCATTAACTTCTACCTAAATTCATCTGCCATCTGCCATCATCGACGTGGAATTCCCCGCTTGGATTCAAAATCTCTGCCTATACGATGAAATATACGAGAGTTGATAATGACAGTCAATGCCCAGACAAATCTAGTCAGTCATTAAGAACTTTTACGTAAGTGACAGTGTTTTCAGGCTTACGGTACTGTAGAGAATTGTGATTCCTGCCGAAGGTCAGAATTTCATGACAGCTAGTCTTCCAGCTCTCACCTTGCCAAATACCGCCATAAATACCTGCACAGAATGAAGAACTACAGCGAGAATTCAGAGATAACCACCTGGCAAGGAGACATATATGTTTACCAAAAAGACAAATGAAGTAGCGGCCTCCATCACGTTTGAAGCGGAAGAGTATGTCCTGGGAACATTGATAAGGGGTTGCGAACGTACTTGTAATGAAGAAGAAAATGTTGAAAATGTCCCAAGCCGTCTGCTGTATATATCAGTACAATTCTGAGCGAAATGATGGCGATATATATTACTAGGACAGAAATTTCCAGAATGAGAGAGGGGATAAATTTTCGACCAGCCATAGATAAACACTGATGAAGGTTCTTTGCAACACCGAAATAGCCTACAAAATCTTCAGTCCAGTTCAAAGAGCGAATGACAGGATGAATCGTCGCACCTGGGACCTCCGAGAGTATGAGGAATGTAGCCGTGATTATCAGTATCGCTACAGATGAGGCCATTAGACCAATAGCATATGTTGCACAACGGGATCGGTCCCAGAGCGATCGTAAGCGATAGATAACCACACCTAAATTTTTACTGTTAGTTATGCTCTGTCACAAACCAATGAGCACACCCTCTGTGCCAACCACTGATGCTTGAAGGAGAAGAGTCAAGATAATGATGTAAGTTTTGCAACTGCAGATGTTGAGTCAATATATGATGATTACTGAGCCTTCTGAGATGCTCACTCCTCTTGGGTCAAGTTAGTACTGAAGCCACCCATAACTTTAGGCAATACGTTCAGAGTCAACATTCACATGAAATCAATGTTTTGATTTACCTGCTGCGGTGTATACTACGAGGGCCTCAGATGTGTGTCTTCCCCATAGGAACATGACTTTGAGCCATGTTCTCTCCCGTAAATTAAACCATATGTCTTCTATTTCTTCGTCAAAATGTATGCATCTGTCATAGAAAAGGACAGAGAGCGCTGCAGCTTTTACAAAATCAGATCATTACAAGAGGAAGATGACGGTAGGAAGAATTTTACCACTGAGATACCTCGCACCCATGATAGGTGATTCAGAAATGTTGGGGTCAACGTTCATTTTGAGATGTCTAGGAGACAGGAAGGTCACGATTTAAAGGCCAAGCAAGGTCTATTGAAGATATGAATCACCGATTTGTTGATGATTTTCAGATCCTTAATTCGGGTTGCATAGACCCTGAGTGATGGAGAAAATTAGAACATGCTTTTTTTTATTACAAGTTTGATGAAAACGGTCAGATGAGACTCTCAGTTCCTGTAAGTGCTGAACTGAAGGTTTGGAGACGAGGTCGGTGAACAGCATCTTTACAACAGCTTTTCAGAGCTATATTTTCTAAGCCATTTGCTATCGATCTGACCCACAGTAAGATGAATTGACTCCTTGGTAGAGTGTCCAGTCCAAAACACAACAGTTGAGCAGAGAGATTGTACCCATGCGCAACTAACAATGGTGGCGGATGACCTTGCAGAAAGTTTATCTGTCGGAACAGAATGCTAAATTTGGAAGTCCGGCATCACTCAACTCAACTGAGAATATCAGAAAATGCCCTTTCGGACTTTCATTGTTCAATGCTATGTCATCTAACAACATTCCATCAGATCCCCTTGTTCCCAAGGAAAATGTGATGATAAGATCTCTGATTTTGAGCTGACTAATAGGGAGCCATGGGTCGGCTCCCACTAGGCGCACAGGTCTGTGCCGCTTAGTCATCCATTAGTCAGAGGATAAGTCTGGTTATATTAGGCCAAATTCAACGCGAAATTCCACACATTTAATTCACCAATGAATTTGACTCGAATAACGCGACCGTGGCCATGGCCTTCCCAACCGACTGCCTCTCTCCTATAACTCTTAAGGGGTTTTTTCCTGAGAGACATTTTGAGTTGCAAGAGGCCTTATTTGTGTCAATTAATCCTTGGGCTAAATCAGAGGTTGATACGAGAGAAAAATGGCTTCTTAACCGTTTTCTATGCACGTGATCAAAGCCCCCAGCCTCCCAATATGCTAGACAAGCGCCAGATTAAGAACAACTACGCAAGGAGTTGTCTAAGGGTTGGACTCTAAATCATTGTCTCGATGAACACTATGCCCATCCTAATGTGGAATTTCGCATTGACTTATTCCATTACTGATGGATGACTAAGCAGGACAGACCTGTGCGCCTAGTGGGAGCCCCATGGGTCCGTGTAAATTATATCAGCACCAAAAAATACAGTTATCAGAACCTCGGCCCAGCGCCCAAGGTCGAGTATAAAGCAGGAGTCTAGTTACTTTGAAGTAGTCAAGGCTCAAGTTCAAGTGGCCCGGCGCAAGGCTCCAAGCGAATGTACGAAGTGTAATGCAATTGGCCATACAAGGACCTCGAGGACATGCCCTCTCTATTCAGATATGATTAGACCAATATAAGGTGTTGTAATTGGTGCTGTAATTGGTGCTGCAGTTGATATTGCAGTTGATGTTGTAGTTGATTTTGCTGGGCCGAGGTTCTGATAACTGGATTAGTGCTGATATGATTAACACAGACCTGTGGCCCTAGTGGCACCCTTCCTCGCGGCATGCATTACACAATACAAGTCAAGAGTGGGCAGCTGACTCGGGATGCCCAGGTGTCACAGTCGGACAACTGGCTCACACAGTTTTTGCAGGCTCTGAGTTGAACACTTGTCGAGTCTCTGTTCATCCTAGTCCATTCATTATGCACACTCAACATCCACGGGTCATAGTTGATCCTGTATTGACTGAAAGTTGGTCGCCAGTGATTTTGGCAACTGATAACCCCCGATTTTTCAGAAGGCAAAACTTTAGTCAGAAAAAGCTTCTGAAAGAATTTTGATTCCCTGGTGGAAACAGGAGTGTCTCTTACAGGACACTTTGGTGCATTCAATGACGAATCCTACACAATTTTCTCGATCAGATATCCTTCTATCCGTGTAATCAATCAAATTACGATGAACGGGATTGACTCTTGAATAGGTTAGACGATCTATGCCTAGAAACATTGAGTCAAGACAGGACTCAGTAGCCGATGCTAGCCTTGGGCCGGAAAGGGCAGTGGTGGTTGCCTATAGCTGGAAACTAGGCCAACACATCTCGCCGTCCAAAGTGGCAGCAGGAAAAATCGGTGTACCTGATGCAGAATTATTCGCAATCAGGTTGGGTATATTGACCTCAACACATAGTGCATCGTGCTAGTCACAGACTCGCTGTCATCGAAAAGGCCATCAACCCCTTTCATTCACTCGCACTCTCTGGCAATTGTGGAAACTTTCAGGAAATCCTTTGGAATTCAGACAAAAGAATCGAATTATGGGATTGTCCAATAGTGCCAGATGGATACTTCACTCGGAGGTCAACGACGATGCCAAGGGTACATCCCGAGACCTCGATACATGCTCTCAAAATCCAAAGTATCCATGTCCAGATGTATTACTTCATTTGGACATAACATCACTGGAGGGTGACAATTCCTGAACCTCCAGAATAACAATTGCAAAACAATTCAATCGTCGTACATCAAAAGAGGCAGTTGGCTACAGCACTTCGAAGGATCTGTGTCACTGAGCGCCAGAACATCTTCTGAATCACGTCTCGATTGCAGAATGTCGACAGAGGTTCTTCCCCAATGAGAGAATTGATTGTCCATGTAATCAATCTCGAGTCGAAACAAGACATCAGATATTGCTCAGGTGTTATCAGTTTAACTCGTTGACTGGAAGCACAATACCGATCAAACAATTCTTCTTTTTCCTGCGCTGTCGTCAACACCTTTATCCTCCCCCCCCCCGTCATCCTTGGGAGGTTCAGAAGGTTCAGGTTCGATAGTTTTGGGCAACCGTTAGGTGTGGACCATTCAAGACTCAACATTGAGTCATCATAAGAGGGAAATTTGGGCCAGAGGTAGAACTCGGATCGCGGTAAATTGTGACATTGAGCTTCTGGGTAGCTAATGTTGAATCAGCTGGGTCCAGATATCTCGGGCCTTCGGATACAATGTCCAGAGACTTAGGTCTACGGTGTGTCAGTGCATACGCACTGAACGAAAATATACCTGACAGACTTGCTGTTACTTGATAGGTCGACACCGATTCAACGAGGGTGACTACAGAAATTATTCGATCGGATCATCCTGGCTTCCGGTTCACCGTAGTAAGACAAGCACGAGTGCCTTTTTCGCACTGGACATGGCATGAACATTAGGCGTGAGTTCCAGATGATTGGCCTGGTCCCGGTCTTCTACGCCCTCCACATGTTTGAGGTCAGCGCAGAGATTGGACCTGAGCTGATCAATTGTTGTCGTCGTAGGCATTTCTTTTGTTAGGTTGAGACCAATACTCATGTGCAAGTTTCGTCAAATCAAATTCTGCGCCGGATGCCACAATCAGACAGTCGAAAGGTTCTGTTCATCTCGAGGATCCGACCCGACAGAGAGGTAGACAGACCAGAGTGGCGAAAGCAATCCCACAAGCCATTGGGAAGAAAAGAGTCGGTGCAGAGTAAATACGCCAGCTCATCACGTGGTGTACAAATCGTTGTCATTGGTCTTTAAAACAGGCGTCTCGTTAAAACATGGTCTCCTCCTCTCAACTCTATGGCTCCACCAGACTCCAATCTGTCATCAACTGTTATCCCCTCGGTACCTGGCAATGTCACAGTCCCTGATGTCACTCTCGGTGTCGAAATTTCAACTGTCAAAATATTCTTCTTGACGTTCCATTTTACCCCAAACCATCCGAGTCCAGTTTCCAGACCCCCTTCTGCAGACTCTAATCCACTCAAAATAGGTGCTATTGTCCACCTCTGTCCTTGAGGTGACGTAATACCGATCCCCAAGACGTGGAACGTCAAAGCCGGCGTTGGACCTGTAGACCACCCATGACTATGACTGGTGTCTGAATGATCAAAGTTGTAGCCCGCCGCAGAGCGATACCTGAGAAACTGTACTCAGCATCTAGTCACAAAAGTGGCTTATATCCAGGAAAGCTCACCCAAGCGAGCCGTTAGCCGTGAAACCCTCCAAAAGGGTCGACTGAACAGATAAGTTGGTGTATAGCATATATCCCCACTTTATGCGGACGTAAGCTTTTGTATGTGCGTTGCGAAGCTCTCACCTCTAATTGAGGCATACCGACCGATCAGTACCTTGACATTGATAACGTCAACTCAGCTCACCTTTGTGAAGTAGATCAATCGCGCGCTCGCCTTCCCCTGCGATGAAATGGGCTTGAACCTATTGGAAATCAATCATTTTGATCGGATGAAGATATTAGTAAGTCACTTCGAATCCGCCCACGAAAGGAATGATCGTGTCGTTCAGCTCAGGGCTTAAGGGTCCAATATCTGTCCAGAACTGTGTCAAGCCCTTGCTGACCGCCTTATTCTGCTCCTGTGATTGGGTGATATTGAATAAAATAGCCATCGAGTTTCCATCCTGCGGGTGCAGTGAACTGGACTCGTTGTCACGATACATCCCCGCTTCATCGTCCCATAGCACATCGTTGATCGCCTTCTTCAACAGCACTGCGTCGGTTGTATAGAGAGCAGAAATATCTTTATCTCCCACATGGCTTGCAAGCTCGGACGCTACAATCAGAGACTGTCAAAAAGTTATCACAAGCCAACCTAGAAGTTTCACAGTTGCTCACCCTGTAAAGCAGCACATTTGCTGCAATGTTATGGCCTTGTCCCCCGTCCCTACCCCAGTCATTGGAAAATGATTCTGGGACGTTCATCAACCCTGTCTCGTCAACCTGAGCTTCCAAAAACGCTAGGGCTTTTGTGTAGTTTGTCCAAACTGTCTGAACGAATTCCAGATCTCCGGTGTACAGCCAAACATTATGTGCTCCGATAAGAGACCAAGAAATGTAAGTGTCGCTACCTCTGGCATTAATTGGAGGGCCGGAATACTGGAGGGCTCCGGTCGCAGGGTCTTGTGTCGAGAACATCACGAGAAGTGCATTTTTACTCGACAGGATATCGTTAAGAGCAACTAGTTCCGTGTGACTCGAGATTCCCATATCACCTATGTAAGTATATGAGAAGTTCTAACTTCATACTGAACAGCGAACCTGGCCAGATATTTCTATGGGTGTTTTGTCAACAATTTTGCAAATAAGCCTATCACAATACCTCACCGGTCACGCTTCGCACCGTCAACCAAGATAGCTCCCTCAACTGGACCTCCAGTAGCATTATTAGCCCACCCTGAAAGTCCCCGTATCAACACTGGTACAATCCACAGATGGGAGGTTCTTACCCTTTGGACGTGGACAAGGTTGTTGTCGAGCCTGATGCACATCAATCGTATTTGTCTGAACCGTATACGCCCCGGCATACCACAACTTGGTCAAAAAGTCGGGATCGTGAAAATTGGGATCTCGTGTGAAGAAGTAACCTGTGTAGGCTGTCAAGTCATCCCAATGCGGCATGAACGTGTTATGTACTCCAACATTCGAAATGCTGACGGGGGCCTCGGAATTACTGACAATTGTCAGAAATCGGAAACCGCCACGTTGTTGGCCGATGGTCTGCTGAAATTGTCCCTGTGAAAGGGGTACTGGGAGAGACTGGACCCCATCTCCATCCATTGAGGAGATGCTACGACAAGAGTCGTCCGAATTATTGGGACTGATAAATTGTGTAGATTCGGTAAATGAAAGGGATAGTCTGGAATCTGCTGTTGAATCATCCACGTGTAGGAAAACTTGTCCTCCAACCTGCCAATCATTGTCAATCGAACAATCTTTTACTCCATAATGCACCGTTACCTCTTGACCGAAGTCGACAACGACAAAAGTACCGTTGCTAGTGAATGTTGCTGTCCCGGATCCAATGAGAGCTTGCGCATTCTGAATGTTTCCTTGTGTAGAGTGGATGCTAGTGGGCCGACTGGTCCTGCTTTTCGGTGCAAAGTTGAAATGGTCCCATGGACCTTTCGGAGCTATTGAGAACGCCTGTAATGCAATGAACAGCAAAGCTACCAGTGAAGCGAGCATTTTTGCAAACTTCTAAGCACGATATGAGGCGTAGTGAGTTATATTTCTTCTCTTGTGCCCATGCCACAGCTTCTCGAAGGTAGCTGAATCATCACATGAACTTGAGAGTACAGCTGTTCCAAGATGTCGGCATATAATAAGACCAGTTTCTCAGCTTTGAAGTCTTTCCTTCTACTTCTTTCACTTATCAGGCAAAACTGAGGCCCATCGGATCCTAGGACTTCTGATGGATGAGACGTTTAGAAGAAATGAGGCTTGTTCGGTCGTGTGAAGTAGAAGGAAACCTTTGTCAGCCGTTGTACCATTGTCGATGAATAACATTCATCGACTAGGTTTCACTCGTTCATCGATCGATCTAGAGAAGACTCGTATGTCCTTCCGCGGATAATTCCAAGCACCAGAGGTGTCCTTCGATCCAGATGCTTCGGTCATGAGGTCATCCCTTCCACGGACTATTTTCAACTCTGCCTCATGAATGTACCCATGCACATTGTAATCATGGTAAATATGATTGTTAAGTCTTACGCCGTCCTTTTTTGTCCAATGGCAAGATACAAGTGCAACTGAATGTAATCTACATGTACATGACTCCAACTCTTTTGTGGATAGTCATCCTCTTACCAGAATGACAATCAAAGTATTTTGTACTCTATCATAACTCTTG
>Ga0153946_1000067_pt1 | contig 34709 bp, 37 predicted proteins | sample TSNJ030MetaG_FD_104751 | JGI IMG/M metagenome (GOLD analysis project Ga0153946, IMG submission 104751) | Attine ant fungus gardens microbial communities from New Jersey, USA - TSNJ030 MetaG | ecosystem: Host-associated > Fungi > Mycelium > Unclassified | place: USA: New Jersey, Wharton State... | reverse complement strand
TCGAGGCAGAGGTGGCATGAATATCCACCCTTTGGAGAACACATTGGAGGGTGCCACGACCAGCCCAGCTGTATGCATATTCCCTTCAACTTTCTTCCTCATATAAACACCGTTTCTCTTATGTTCACTTACTGCCTGATGAGGGCCCTATGAAACTCAGTCTTTGACATTCAGCTGCCCCTTCACCAGAAAACTTCAAATATGTTGGCATCAAATTTTGATTTATGTAAAAGTCTACATGATTGATCATCCCGCACGTTTTCTCCCTTTAGCCATCCACCTTAACAACAATGGACCCCACCTCCCCCCACTTAGATAGTTCACTGGCTTTGGTTCATAGCATATATCCTCCACAGCTCTAGTTTATTTGTTGCAGGATATGATCACTGACGATAAAAAAAATGCCATATGATAGTGCGCGTTCGAACACTTGAGTTCAACAATAAAGGACCAGGTATCAGTCCCACGAGTCTGCTAATCACGGACATCCAGTCTATTGTATGCACTCGTATGGGTGCTGAGGCTTAAGTGGGAGTAGTGGAGTGCAGTTTAGGAGTACTCATACCTTCTGTTAGGACTTTTACCTCAGGTTGGACCTTTTTTATTGTTCTCGGTCTCGATCAACACCTCCCAACTTCACGATGCGTATGTCGTGTCCACAGTGCTGATTCACCGGTGTTGACTTTGGATCTAGGCCTTATCATCCGCAATGATCTCACTGCTGTTGGCGACTATATCGCTGACTACATCTGCAAACGGCATGTTCCTACTATCTCGTCGATCTAAAGGCGGTCAACTGATGATGGCACAACAGCATTAATGACTTTGCTCCCACTCCTGAGAAGCCTTTTGTCCTTGGCTTGCCCACAGGTTCTTCACCTATCCCAACATACAGGGCGCTGATCAAGCTGGTAAAGCAAGGAAAGCTCTCGTACGTCTCGCAGAGATTTCAGGCATCGTGATCCTACTAACCATCTCTTGTGATAACTTGCCAAGGTTCAAGAATGTTGTGACGTTCAATATGGACGAGTATGTCGGACTACCGCGCGACCATCCTGAGTCCTACCATACTTTCATGTTCCGAGAGTTCTTCTCACATAGCAAGTCGCTTCATGTGACCTTTATTCACAACCGAGCTTATCTGTTAAACAGTTGACATTCCAGCTTCTCAAGTCAATATTCTTAACGGAAATGCCGAAGACTTGGTCGAAGAATGTAACGCATACGAGAGGAAGATCAAAGGTTACGGGGGAATTGAACTTTTCCTTGGCGGTATTGGTGAAGACGGGCATATCGCTTTCAACGAACCAGGTATCGAACATCCTCATCCTGAGTTAAACCCGTCTCATATTAGAGAAAGGCTCCTCGTTGGCCTCAAGAACCCGAATCAAGACCCTGGCTTACGATACTATCCTTGCTAATGCCCGCTTTTTCAACAACGATATATCGGCTGTACCTCGCATGGCCCTGACAGTCGGCGTTGCTACAGTACTTGATAGTAAGGAAGTTGTGGTTGTGGTAACTGGACTTCGGAAAGCTTTAGCTTTGAGTAAAGCAATCGGTAAATTTTTGAAAGGAAAAAGATGGTTAAGTGTGAAAAACTGACCACCCTTCGTTTGTCTCAATAGAGGAGAGCGTAAATCATCTGGTACGGGTCTGAACTGGTCGTCAAGATATCGATGTCTGATCCTGATATAGTGGACGCTGTCCGCACTCCAACTACATCCTTGGGCTTTGATCGTTGTCGATGAGGACGCTACAGCCGGTTCGTGGCAGTTTAATCTCCCCATTCAACCTTCATCACAAAAAGTGCAATCTAGAATTGCATGTAAAGACTGTCAAGTATTTTAAGTCAATCGAGTACGTTCAGGAACAAGTAGAAAAGTCTCAGAGGGAGCTCAAAGCTAGAGGGGAAATACCGGAAGAACAAGTGGGCAGCATGGAGTAATTATACTTCCAGTGGAGATAGGCTTCAGAATATATGCTATAGTAATCACATTGTCAACAGATTGCCGGGTAGCATGATGTAAAACAGTTCCAGAAGACAGGGAAAAGCTTATCAGAAAGAGCTTCCTTTATACACTCAGAGGTACTACCAGGATTCGAACCTGGGTTTCGGGAACATTGGTCCTTATCATCAAAATCCCGAGTGATGACCGCTACACTATAGTACCTTGACGCAATATTCCTTTTCTTGATAAACACATACTTCAATTCCATATTTTGACTTGTAGGGAAAACAAATGACTTTTGTGTCAGTGATTCTTCTTTGTCATACATATATGACGATACAATAAATCCAATCCAACCAACAAGTAATTGCCACCTCTACAGGTATCAACGCCAGACGTCATTGATTGTTAGGCTCCCACTAGCAGGAGAGGCATTTGATTCGTTCGGGTCCGACTCCCATGTGATAGCACCATTGAATTTCCTAATATACTTGTATTCGAAGGAAGTACTTGCAGGAATGTTCACAGTCACTAAAATTCATTGTCAGAGAAAATAGGAAATCAACTCGGAAAAAATATTCACCACTCCAGATGGGATAATTATCAGCGTTAAGCGCGAGTGCATTGTCGGGAGACCAGTCAGCCAGGGCATCGATAGAGCCCGTCAGGAAAATATTTTCTGCTTGATGTCTAAGTAAACCACACCATTAAAATTTTTGAATAACGTGCCTCCAAAGACTGTCGTTGCTTGAACATTGAAAGTAATTGGAACAGTATTACCCCCTCCACCCCCTCCACTTCCGCCGCCAGAACATGTTGAAGGAGCGACCAGTCCACTGGCGCCCCAACTAGTGGGTTTGACACCATTTCTCGCACCATTGGCCGTCAACAATGCAGCATAGCTCCACGTCAAGTCGGTTGCACTGACGGGAGAGCCATCGCTGCGACTGTACTGCTCTGAGAGTCCACCATCAGAGGGAGTGTACTTTGCAGCAACAGATACAAAGCTGTCAGCATAATCCTTGATGGACGCGGTCAAGCTGTCGAAGGTGGCAGACGAAGATGAGATATTCCCAGTCTGGATTCCAGAGGAGAAGAGGTCAAAGAAAGGCTGGGAGATAGCAGTCACTTGAATGGATCCTTGGGCGTTCCAAACAATAAGCGAGTCATAAAGTTGCTCAGCCACTGCGAGCGTTGTCAAGTACCACGGCTAGACAATTTTTCATCAGATATCTCCACAGAAAAAGAAACTATGTACGCACGTTCCCTCCCATATAACTATCCTCAGGATATCTTCCTGTGGCAACTCCGACGTTGTTAGCAATGCCAGAATTAATGGAGTAAAGGTTTCGGAATACATCAACATAGTTCAAAAGGTTAGATAGTGCCCGGTCAGAACAGGGTTGGAAGGTAGTGGCATCGCAACCGGCAGCTGCATCAAAGGTGTGTATGCTCGTTAGAATGGTGTTGGCATCTTTCCCGGATCTACCACCTCCTGTGTTGGCAGTGATATATCCAGCATTGTTCCAATACGACTGTAAAATGTCCAGATACTGAGAGTAGGAAGAGGGAATCCTTTACCTGAAGGAAACACAAGAGGTTATCGGCTTGTGTCGGGTATGCAGAGGCACTGGAGGACTGGCCAATGGCATCGGCCAAGGTGATGCCTTGACGCAGCGAGCGGTGTTGAACGGCAGTGGTGAAGAAGGATGAGGATGAGACTTCCTCCCATAAGTCAAAACTGTAAACCGGTTAGAGATTTTGGAAGATTGATACCATGGTGCATACGTTGTCTGATTCCAATTTTCTGCAACGTAATCGAGATCAAGTTTGATGATTGGCCATAATGTATCTGTGACATAACTCGAGTTGTCTTGCTTGAGAAGGAAATTTGCCCAAGTGATGAGTGCAGTCGCCCTCAAAGCGGGCCCATCTGAAACACATTATTAGTTGACTACGGATAGACGGCGAATGCAAACTACCTCGTTGGGGACGGCTGTTGAAGGTCATGCATCATCAATATACGCATCCCTGCGGAAAGACTGACTTACCCCCATGCACCAGTGAAAGCTGTTTCATCTATGTTAAATTTTGGTTCACCCAAACCACCAGAATTGACGTCTCCAGAGGGATTTGAAACTTGCTGTATTATCTTTTGAGAAGCCACGAAATTGTCGATCTGTCCTCTCAATGACCCATCAAAGCCCAAAGTGTACCTAGACCGCGTAAACAATATCAGAATCTTGTTTCAACGATCAGACTAGGTAGGAGCCTTTATTCACTGGTCAATGACAGCGGCGATAACGAGTGCGGAATCACGAGTCCAGGTGTATAAGTAGTCCGGATTCTGGTTCGAGGGGGAGGCGATTATAACTCCCGTTTTGGCACCCTGGGACTGGGATCCCGAGGGCCCGATGTTGGCAAGTAGACCAGCCTTAGCAATTGGTGACTCGGAAGCAAGAAATGCGTCTACAGAACTGGACTGGGCTAGGGCCTTCCATGAAAGGGCGAAACTGGCCCAAATGAAGACTGAGGTGATAAGCATCCCAATAGTAGTTTTGTCAACATATGGCGGAGCAATTGCCGACTTTTAAAGCTTTTTTTTAGCGCCTTGGATGATTGCGTGTAATTGAACTTCACGTAAAGCAGATAAGAAGGTACCATGTGGCTTGCTAGACATTTGTGGTGATTCATTCTGGTTACAAGGGGAACAAGAACTTCTTCATGATGTCTCAAATCAGTGAGGGAGACGATTAGCACCAAATCTGTCTTCAAGGAGCTAAAAAGACCATCCAAAAGCTAGATATGAGAGGGTAATGATTGACTGGTGACCAGTGGCCTCGTGAGCCGAGTTCAAACACTCCAGGTGATATTGAAATAGCTCAAACAACCATGTGAGATATCACCGGAAAATCCGAAGTCATGGTAGTCACCTGGATCATGAAATGATGTAAATTTGGAGTGAGAAATGACGCCCAGCTCTCTCTAACAGCGGAGATCCTGATAAAATAATGGAACACTGCCCGTACCAAGTTTCAGAAGGATCCAGACGTCTATATGTTGCCAAGGTGCGGGATTATGATCCAGAATGAATGTGATCCTCCAGATGGTCTTGCAGCTTTCGATCTAGAGAGAGGACAGATATTCCTGCGGAAGCAGATCAACGACGTCGCAATTTCGGAGAATATTCTGCATTCTTATCGTGCTCTTTCAATGGTATCAATAAACTCGACCTGGTGGTTCCGTATCAAAAAACAAGCAACCGTCTATCACCTTCTGTTGTAACGGACATGTATGGTCACGTGACGTAAGTCAATTTGGTACATAAGCCGCAGTATTGGTTCCAGATCGAGTATGTTTTGGCTCGAACGCATTGGTGCAAGCGATGATCCAAACGGGGAAAGGGATCCTGTTGTATGAATTGTTCGTGGCCTGTCTTCAAGGGTCTGATAAGAGGGGGGAGTACCAGACTTGTATCAAAATGGCATGGAGAATGATTCCTGCCTTCACGCAAGCTGTGCGGATATGGAAGATGTCCCCGCGGGGTCAAAGAATCAAGTACCCCACTCAAACCCCAGTTGTCCCTGGCCATGGGATCTTGTCTTGTTGTCAAGGACCCATGTATTTGATGCAAAATTGATGCAACCTTAGTCCCTGACTTGTTTAATGCAGGCCTTGGGAATTTCACTGGCATACTGAATTACCCTTTGACACCTAAGCCGTCAGGTCGTGGGAGCTTTTGCTGATATTAAGATCTAATTCTATTTACCATGCAGTTGTCCACATTGCCTTTTGCAAGATCGTGCTTTCTGTTTTCCGACTACTTTGGACTGACATCATGTTTGACTAATCTTTTGTTTCTGGGTGGCGGGTTTCTTTGATTATGACATTATTGAGTTCTGATAGTATCTTGATCATTTGATTCTTGCTTGGCCTCTCTACACTATTCTCCCGAAGCTTGTGGTCCTTCGTTCTTTGCAGTCATACGTAGACCTTCACACTTGTGTGGAAGGTTACATCGAAACTGCCTTTACCTTCACAGATGGGCTAGACTTTCCAAGACTTACGCTGGAAGGTGTGATGCACAGCAGATGGATAACTATTTGATTATGCAACTAGCATCTGATGAACTCGACCAGATGGAAACTTGATATCTTAGTAACGTTCCTTTAGAAACCAATACTTTCCCTAGAATGAGAAGTAGACTTGAGGACATGTACCCAGAGTACATCGTCCACACCAATGTATCATGGTCACCACTCATGGGCGACGCAGAGGCTGGTTTCGTGGTCCCATAAAGACATTCCCTTAGATCTACTTTGTGATGATTATCAAAATTCCTGTAATGCTCTAAATTCCTACAGGAAGTTATCAGTTTAGGAAGTAGCCTCATACAGCTGACTGTTATGAATATATTTACTTGATTGATGACAGGTCATTTCAATTCACGGCGGCCGCTCGGAAGCGAATCACTGGACAAAATTTAGGGAATCCCTAGGTCTGTATATCCGACCTGACAGAACAGCGATTAGTGCGCAGCGTGCAAATGACAAGCGGCTAATTGCGAAGTAAATCAAGAGACCGTTCATCACATGGGTTCAAACATGCGCTACCCGCTATGTATACCAAGCCAGTTTCTGCTCAGCGACCCAGAGTTCCACGACTTCTTTTTGTATTGAAATTCCATGAGAGGCTTGGAGATGTCTGCGAAAATCATAGGCACGCCTGAACGCATAATCACACCTGGTCTCACGTGCACTTGAGTCTGGGATTTCGGCTTGAAGGGTTTCGGCTGGCTGATTCTTGCTCATGAATTCTGAAATGTCCGGAAATGGACACCGAAATGCCCTTCCTTCTGATATTTTGGCCTGAGCAATTTGAGAATAGGCATAACCAGTGATCTTTTCTATATCCAATGGAGATTCTTCTTCGTCCGACACGGGCGGTGAACCCACGTATTCTGTAGACATTCCATTCTCAGGACATTGATGAATCTTTGCTATGTGGCGCTGGAGAAGGTGTCTGTAGCCGTAAGATTTGTGGCAGTCCTCAACAGAACACGTGAAATTGCGCTGCCCTAAGTGTGCAACATTCCTATGCACTGTGAGGGCTTTCTTCTGCATTTTCATTGCTGTCAATCACCTCGAGGGCCTGAGAATTCCGACTCACCGACTTGAAGTCCTTGGTACAATTTTCGAAATCACAAATCCAGTCCCTCCCCCAATCTCCTCCTCTTCTTCTCTTTACAGGATGATGATCAGCATGGTCATTTGTTGAGCTGTCTTCCAGGGCCTCCATCATATCTCGTTCCTCATGAAGTTTCATGTGCGCACGTAGACCTTTCTGAGTGGTAAAGGTACGGCCGGCACAAGCTATACGGGTGCATGTAGGTGGATGAGCATCACGAATATGGCTTTGAAAGGTAGACCACGTGGGAAAGTATGGTGGATTTTCGTTGGTGATACATTGGATACATGTATAACGTTTGTCTGATCGAGTTCAGCTCTTTGTCATTATTAGAAAGGGCTAATATCCATACCATCATGCATTTTGGAATGCGCCTTTAGCTTCTGGTTGGTCGAGAACGACTTGGCACATTGAGAATGCTCGCATCTGTAAGGCTTTGTTCCAATGGGACAGTGAGCTTTTGCGATGTGAGAACGAAGTTGATGGTGTTTTGCAAATGCCTCAGAGCACCCGTGTTCCGAGCACTGATGACAGGTCAACGTGTTTCTGGATGAATGGTCAAGCACCTACAGTAAAAGGTTTGGCCCCTTCATGCATTCCGATGTGCGCTTTCAAATGTTGAGCTGTCCAGAAGCGCTTTGCACATCCTGCTTTGTTACAAATGAATGGCCGGGATGCTTCTGGTAGATGAATCCGTTGGTGAGCGCGCAGATGGGTTTCGCGCAAGTAGCATTTATCACATGTTTCACACTTGTATGGACGCTAAAGGCGAGCTATAAGAGGCCAAGAAAGATAATTCTGGATTTTGTGATGGCATACCTCGCCTGTATGAGAGCGCTCGTGTTCGGCTAGACGAGAAGGTTTTGAGTACGCTTTATCACATCCTCCATGAGTGCAGTGATAACGCTTTCGAATACTCGTTTGGAGTTTCCCGTTGATGATCATCAGACGAGTGGTTGAGCTTGAAGGACGGTACTCTACGGCGCTACATGGACTGTCGAATCTAGGTCTGTGAGGATGCAAAAAATTGACGAGATGAGCGTCATCCAAGTTCCGTTTTCCAAGGACCTGATTTGTTTGGTAGTGGACCGCAGAGGAAGTCATGACAGATTCAATTTCAGGCAAGAAATATCTTGAGTGGAGAAAAATATTATTTGCAATTATTTGACCGCCACATGAAAATTCAACTAAAATAGTTTACCATCTTCCATGATCTACTCGTTTCTTGCCAGTACTTTTTCTTTGAAAGAAAGTAGCCGATCAACTGGGGTTTCCGGTCCGTTTTTCAATCTCTGACTCAGAGTCTGTTAGATGTCAGCCAGGGAGCCAATATGAAAGCCGCGTTCTGCAGTAACCATAATACCTCTTTCCCATCTCTTTCATTTGATCATCGCCATCTCATGACATTTTATTTTCGAACATTTCGAAGGATTCTTTCAGGTAGGTCATCAGCATGATACATCATGAGCAATTGTAGACATCAGGTCTAGTTGTTATGCTTGTGATTTCTGCTACGACGCTAGTTTTGACCATGTTCATGCTATCGAGTTTTACTCACAAGGCCGTTCCTTGGCTTCTGATTGCCATTCAGACAGTGAGCTTCATGCGGACTTTGTTGTCGTTCGTCTTCATGTCTTGGGTCGTGTTCTTATTGAACAAGGAATAGGGTCATGCGGAAATCATTCCTGAACAGCTTTCAACCAGTTGCCTCTGAGGCGATTGGTTTGTTTAGTCTCTTCCCTTTCCATCTCAGTAGGCAAATTTCGTGCTGTTAATATCTGTAACTGAATCCCTCCTAGTATTAGCTTTGATTGTTGCAACCACTGAATTCAAAGACAAGACTCCGCCTGCAGTCTTCCTCCTGCTCCAAATATTTGTCATCGGCAGCTCGGTCATTCGTACGTCCTCCTAATCTAATGTTTCCACCCTGCAAATTTTCCCATAGACATCGTTTATACTACATGTCTGATTTTGGTCGCCATGCTGACAGTTTCTGCCTTCGACGTCGATGTCTGGATCCGCGACATTGACTCTTCACCTTCGCCATTTCCGATACCGATAATACTTGGTTTTCTGCATCTCCACCCTCTAGGCTTGTGTAGCAGAAATCGGCGTGACTATGACAGTACCATTCAGGCCTCTCAACCAGCCCACAGCACTTGTTCCCTTGCATGTAATTGCCCTTTGAAACCACGACAATCCCCAGAACCAGGACCACGACCGCCCGGAGAAGAGAGAAGATCAAAAATCTCGCTTGCGCAAACCCTTGTACGTCTGCCGGACGCAGTGGAGCAGCGAGCTTCGATAGCTGTTTCGTTCGAATTGTTGGGAAGACTTAATGAGCGAGGGAACTTCGCACCGCAAGTCACATCGTGACAGTTATGCCCCACTAATTAAATACCCCCACTGAAAGCATTCGATACCCATAATATTTGCAAGTTGTTCATACTGTCCATCTGTTATTGAGGCCCTGTGTATAATGTTGAGAAAAATCCAAGATAATTATTATATCTGATGTTCTAGTAGGCTATTAGAAACTGTTGGAGTCATTGAGTGCTGCTCCTTCATTCTCTTTTCTCCTCTCACTTCTCTCATGTCTGGATCAGTTGCGAGTGATCTGGCTTTCTTTACGCTTCTCGTTAGGTTTCTCTTTGTAGCTCGGGCTGTGTTATTGTAGGGTAATAAGTACTTTACCGTGGACTGCGATCTGGCACCGCGTTATAATTTTTTTAAAAGCTCTGTCATGTGATGTTGACCTAGTCTTGAGCTTTGTGGATCACTCCCGTCCGTCCGACATGCCTGATTCGTGTCGACTACTTCTGAGAACCCTCTATACGATAAACAGCTCAGGCTACATCCTCGCACGCTCTCCTGTTCCCGTTTCAGTCACTCTCATTAACAATGAAGCATCAGGACTTCAATATGGCTCAGTACCCTTCAAAGCGTGCTTGGAGGCCATATGTCGCTCAAGCCCGGAGCTCATGCAAGATATGTCCAAAGACTACTCCGTCTATGTTCTCGATCCTCTGGAGTCCAGCACCGCGCCAGCCCCTTTAGATATCTCGAATTCAATCAGCTGGTCAACAGACTCAGCTGGGAATGCCACTGCCGAACAGTCTCGAGCAGTAGCAGTTGGCATGGGCCTCATGTCTCAAGCATTGAAAATGGATAAACCGGATTCTCTCACCGTGGTCGGGACACTTGGTAAGCAAGGAAGTGGCCAGGACGCCATTGAGGTCATAGTCGCCTTGAGAGAGGTAAGCACCAGTGCTGCGTGATTGGTACTTGCTCATGAATATTCAAGATCTCTGTCATGTCGCGACTACTCAATTCTTCTCACCCCTTTTCTGGAGGTTTTGCTCAGGCAAGTTGAGCACGTGCTCGACCTATCGCTAACTAAACCATGTTGTGGAAATAGAATGGTTCTTTACACCCAGCAAGCAACACTTTACCAAGAGCTGAAACTCTCGCGACTATTGCCTCGATTCAGAACCGGGTTAAGGCAAAGAACAAGCCAAAGAAACCACCAAGAGTATCGTCAACACCAGTAACAGAATCAGATAAATTCTTAAACGAAAAGATATACATTGGACCCGCCAGAAAAAAGGGTCGACCAAAGGTCCAAGCCAACGGCGAGTCAAAGGTAAAACCAGAGGGCTCAGGGGTTGTTACCTCTCGTTTACCAATGTCCTTACCATCCCCAACACTCGATAGTCATATTGGACAATCTACTACTATGGTTACTCAACCAGGTTCTGAGCTCAGCCCGGCAGCAATCCAGCTTCGTCCCTCATCATCCAATAGTTCTGATCTGGCGGCGTTAGCCGCCCTATTATCGGGTTCACAGAATGAAGCAACTCGAAATACATTTCTTCTTCAAGCACTCAACTGTATTGATGCCTCGAAACCCCAGGAGGTAAATGGTTCTACGAATCCAGCACTTGTAGACGCTCTTCATCAGTTCTTAAGTAATGTCTTTTCTCAAACACAAGCTGTCAACGCTCCAGTCCTTGCTACATCACCAACGCCCCCTCCTACAATTCCGAGCACTAGAAATGTCCTGTTGGATAAGGAGAACGTAAATCCCGCAGCCTCCAACGCGCAATCTGAAGGAGGGTTCCAACATATCAAAACCATCAGGAGTGTGATGTCTTCCTCTGACCCAGAGTCCGTAACCCAAAGTTGCGGTCTTGGTGTTCGTTCAATCCCCACCTCATCTCCCAAATCAGCTGCTGCCTCGACAATTTCGGGCCCTTCTACAAACATGCGGAAACGCACCCTTGATGATTGTATGGAAGAAAGGGATAACAAGCGCAACAAAAATAGGATGAGGGCAAAAGATAAAGAGCGCCTGGACAAGAAAGACAACTCACGCCTTCAACAGCCGAGCTATGAGAATGGCTTCAAGCATTATCCTCGTCTCAATCCGATCTCGTGTTCTCGCCCTGAGCCTGGGACGATCTCCTATTATCGTCAACCCCTTGAGACATGGACCTCACCTCCCCGAAAGTCCAAGGAGGTGGATTCTCACTCGCAGATGTCGGATCCATTGGGAGGTACCTCGCTCAATAGGCCTATCGTTATTCCTGATTCACCCCAGGCATCCAAGGTTGTGGCTTCCTCTCCTATTGGACCTACTACTGTTCACAAGAAGCCGTACGTTGTTCCATCATGGGCTCGGACCGACACTGCTCTCACACCTCGGTTTTCCGAGGGAACCCAGAAATCCCTTGAGGCTGCAGCCGAAAGGCAAAAGGAGGAGAAGCGGACAAATAGGCGAAGAACCAATGCACGCGCTCAGGATCGCTACCGACAACGAGAAAAACTAGCTGATTCAGAAGATCTGAGTCCACAATCAGAGTCCGCTGGACCATCTCAGAAAACCATGCAACCGCCTCCGCTTCCTGTCATTCCCAATACTGACCTACCGCCTATCATTGCATCTAGTGATGCCGACATTGGTTTGTTCCCCCTCGCCAGTTCTCGGGCTCAGTCTCCTCCTCTGACCCGAGCATCTATCCTTCCTCCCGTCACACCAAAAAGACCTTCCAAGGTTGCAACTTCTACGCCGGTTGCAAACGATCTTGATCAGGATTCTCTTTTTACCCCCTTATCCATCGTTCGACGCTCAACAGGAGTGACTGGTAGTCCTCTCTTCTCACCAGGTGCATTAGGCTCTCCTTTGGCTCACAAAAAACCGAGGGTAGCCTCACCTATCTCTTACCGGGTAGCAGCCAAACAGTGCGGTTCTGAGTCATCGACAATTACAGTGAAAACCACCCAGGACACTCTAGACAAGTCCAAGAGCCCTGTGGTAGAGTCTGATGACGTTCAAGAAGACTTGGATTGTCCGCCCAGCTCATTGCCAATTGCTAGCTCAGACAGCGAGTTCGAAGATGCCAGCATCGGGGTGACTCAAACCGCGAGTGACCAGATACCTGATGATCAGACAGCGGATGACGAATTTGATGGCGATGAGTTACCAATTCGTAAGCAACACTGGGTTGGACTGCCTCCATCGTCTCCTCCACCACCAACGAGTCCCTGTCTCATGCCCATCGACAATGATGCAGAACCTGAACTGGGGGATGTTGGGGAGGAGCTTCCCATCGCCTCAGAAACGGATGACCCTGATGAAGAAACAGGTGACGAAGACGTGCTGAATGCAACAGAAAGTGATTGGTCTCCTAGTCCTATCAATGTTAATGATTGTGGAATACCACTCCCAATAACGGTAGAAACCACCCAGGACGAAGTATTGGACGAAATGTCATTTCTTCAGCAATTTACGACTTTAGGAAGCTCAGATGAGTTGGTGAATGCCCAAGACAATTTTTTGGAAGGTCATAATATCAGTACGGATGAATTCGATTCACTATTTGCAAGCTGCGAAGATACCATGGATTTCGAGATGTTTTTGGATGGGTTCAAACCCTTGATGACAGAAAGTTCTTTCCCTAGTGTGTCCGACAATACACCTGGTTTTGACTTCACTGCAATCGAAGCATTCTCGAATGGAGAAACCTCTCAGTCTATCGACCACCACAAAATGGCAGCAGAACTTCAAGCGATTTTGAGTGGCTGTGTGGTATGACGTCAGGCTATACATCTTTTATTGATCATTCTTTCGCACTGTATTGATCCGATATCATCGATCCAATATCTCACTGTCGATGTATTACCATTCCAACTATCTGTATTGTTATTCTTTTATCATATCACTTGACGCGTTTGTCTTGATCCTGTCTGCTTATACATCGCACAATAGATAATTGTTCAGGTTGATTATGTTGTTTGCTAACGCAGTCAATCCTAATTTCGTGACAAAAATTCAACTGTTAGTGCCAATTGGCTTATCCGCATTCCTAATTTCCAGTGTCCGCAGGGAATTTTGAGCGATCCTCCCTTGGGTCTGAAATGATATTCATCATTCAAGGGAATCATTTTGAAAATAACAGTCAGCAGGCCCGGATACATTGTCATCACCCAGCACAGCTTGATTTCGAGATGTTCTGATATTAGTTCGGACAAGTCATGTGTCTTCATGTGAGTGCGGCCCGAAGTCGAAGAGCGAAATTGATCACTCTGTCAACAGCAAACTTGTTCTTAATGTCGCTGTTAACACGACCCACATCTCGGCTTCCCACCTATGCTGAAGCTGTGTCAACACCAGCCTACATCCATGAGCCCATATTTTTGACATTAGGTAGACTGATCTTATTGATTTACGTCCCTGGTATCTGACGCACGAAGTTCACGGGTATCCTGAAAACTCACGAAGACAGGATCCGCCTGTTCATGACATCGGTGCAGGCGACAGACTTGTAGCATTGATAGATATCAATGTAAGAAAGGTGAGTATACTGAAATTTCCTACAACTGGCTCTGATGCAATTTTCTGCAGGTTATGAGGGCTTTACTATCGAAGGGTCGGACTGTGGAGATGAGGGTACGAAGCGATGCAAGTACGGAAAGCGCACTTTAACCTGCGTGATTAACAGACTCTATTGCGGGGGCGGCGCCAGTATAACTCACAGTAGAAGTCCATTTCTAAGAGTTATCAAAGCAGAGCCTTGGTGTGGCACAGTCCTAGGCGTCAGGCCAGGTTGTACTAGTCAAGGGGGGGTGTGTGCACGATAGCTTGGTACCTGTAATCCAATAAATATTATCTAGACTCAGGGGGGACGTCGGAAACACATATGGTCCAATGTCAACGGCGCTCTTGCCCTAAGAAGCTGGATAGTTTACTTTCAGATGCTCCTTTCGAAGGGTCCTGCTTTGTTACGACTGTTGTTAATTTGGCCACCTTTGAAGATTTCGATGTGTGTTGTAATCGCCATGTAAGATGTGGTGTATATATGACTATACTTTCCTTTGGCAATTATATCATTCTATTGAATGATTGTGTACAAGGGCAACCTATGCTCTCTAGCTCATTGGCCATAAGCTTGCCATGGCTGAATTTCAATTCGCACGTTGAGGCAATGTACTGGGAAATGTGTGCAGTCCATTGACCTTGAGGACAGCTACAAGCCACACAGGGTCCAGAACATAACCAGTAATACATGGAAGGACTCCAGAATGGGATATACCAGACTCGTGATGATTCTCTTTCTAATTGCTGATAAGAACCGTACGTTTCCAGACATTAATAAGTATCATAGTTTCACATTGGTGTATCTGTAAAACATCTCGTCAAAAGCTACTAGCATGGTCTAGTGAGTGCAGAATCTGATTTGTTGCTACTTTAGTGCGAGACCCAACCATTTGCGGCAACCTAGTGACAGGCTAGTGAGTTATCAACAAATGGAAGTCGTGTACCAATCAGGAATCACTTCTCAAAACGGTAGTCGGATACCGGAGCCTAAATGTAGCACATGATGCTCTTGTGAATCTACGGCCTATCGGTTTCAACACCTTCAGAACCATGGCCACTGCAGCACCACTCATAGCAGACACAGGAAAGGGTAACCTTGAGCATAGCGCGCACTCGTCCGATTTTCTCTCGTGCGAGAAGCAGAACAACGTCTGCGCAGAGACCGTTGGAGGAAAAATTGAGGACGAGGCTGGGCAAGATGAGAAGTATCCAACATTTTACACTAGATATAGACCATATATTCTTTCCGCTGTCGCGGCAGCGATATTAGGTTGGTGGATAAGTGCAACTATTTTGCCTGCTACTCGCCATCGTTGGTACGCCCAATGTCGATCTGTTCATTATGTCGTTGTTCACGAAACCAGGATTGTTCAAACATTTTTCGCCTGGGCCTTCATCTTGTGAGCTGACTCCGTCTATTTCAAATATAATATTAACACGAATCAAGCATCATTGCTTTCCGCTTTATTCCCAACTCGATCGTGTCAAAACCCGTCGGTGCCATCTGGAAAACCACTGTTCAGCGCCCGTTTTATAGGTTTTCGTATCGTACGAGACTTGGGCTTGGATGGATTTGCTTATTTGCGATTATCTTCGGCTCTGCTTTCGGTTTTCCCCTGCAAGAGGTGCGTGGTTAGGAAATGAAGCTGCTCGTCAATTGACTTTGTGTCCAGAACACCACGTATAGTGATCGAGCCATCTCTGTCTTTGGGCTTTTCGTTTTTCAGTGTGCTTTCTGGCTTACCTCAAGCAACAGGAAAGCGATTCCCTGGTCTGTGACACTCTTTCCATCATCTGTCAGGTGTTGATCATTGGCAAGGCCTACTGTCATCGCCGGCCTCTTCCTTCAGCAGGCAATCGCATTATTTGTGTTAAAGAGTAGTGCTGGCTTCTCAATTTTTCATTGGATTGCCACTCTAGCAGCAGACTTCTTGACCCAGGCTGATGCTGGTTCTGGTTTCTTTTTCGATGCCGAAACACTGCAAAAGCATTGGTTCTTTGTCAACACAGTATGTCCTTTAACCATGTTTTGAGGATGAATCAAGACTTATTAGAGGTTGCGGTAGCTTGGGGCTATCATTTTCTTCGTTGCCTTTGTCCAGATGATGTATTACATGGGTGTAATGCAATGGATTATTAAGAACTTGTGAGTCCAAGTTTTGTTCTATTAACTGATGGATTTAGCTCTTTCAGTGCCTGGTTCTTCTTCAAGCTTATGAACGTATCTGGTGCTGAGGCTATCGTCGCCGCTGCCTCTCCTTGGATTGGACAAGGTCAATCTACTGGGACAAATAGGAAAGCTGTTTCTGACAAGTCCCTGTAGGAGAGTCTGCTTGTCTCGTTAAGCCTTATGTTGATCGTGCGTGATTTCAATTCAAACTCAAATCTCTCATTTATCTCGTCTTCAGTTATGACCAGGTCTGAACTTCGTGAGTCAATTACATTACTTTTGGACTGCTAAACGGTAAATCCAGATCTGTGTATGACCTCTGGTTTTTCCACTATTGCCGGTTCTGTTATGACTGCTTACATCAATCTTGGAGTTCCTCCTACAAACTTGGTCACTTCTTCGGTCATGAGTATCCCTGCTTCGATTGCGATTAGCAAGATACGCATTCCTGAACTCGAGGAACCAGTCACTCGTGGTCGTGTGCTGATCGATCGTGGGGAGCAGAAAGGCAAACGACCGGTCCGTGCCCTAGATTTCTATTGTTTCCTTCCTTATCTTTCTATGAAGGCAAACGCTGTCCATGCTTTCAGTCAAGGTGCCGTCTTTGGTCTTATTGTTGCGGGCCAAATCCTGTAAGTCTTTATCATTGTTCAAGATACTGTGTATCTTAACTTCTACAATAAGAACAAATATCTTAACCATCCTAGCTCTGGTTGCGACGTGAGAGATACTTTTTGTTGCATTTTACTAGCTGATGAACATAATTTGACTCAGCATCAATGGGCTCTTGACCTGGATTGGGCGAGGGTTCGGTATCCACCATCTCACCCTCGAGCTGATCATCGGGTATATCTTCTACCCCATCACCTTTCTGCTAGGTTGCCCTCGCGCTGAGATATTGCGTGTCTCTCAGCTGTTTGCTACAAAACTCGTTGCAAACGAATTTGCTGCCTATACGAATCTTCAGTCCATTGCTCACAGCGATAATCCCCTGAGCCCACGTGCATATACCATTGCCTCTTATGGACTTTGTGGATTCGCCAACCTTGGATCATTGGGTATTCAGATTGGTGTGCTAAGTGCTTTGGGACCTTCGCGCAGTAGGGTTGTCGCTCAAATTGCGCTGTCGGCTATGGTTTGTGGATTCATCTCCACACTTCAAACCGCCGGTATTGTGTATGTGGTCATTTTCAATTCCATATATTTCACCACACTGATTCATGTCACAAGTGGCATGCTTGTGTAATATAATGACCTCTGTTGTCGAGTGTGGTTGTGCAATACTGGAAATAATATCAATATGCATGGTTGGCATATATTCCTCGGTGTTGGCAGTCCATTCTACCTCTATTCGAGCAGCTATTCGACCATCATAATTTCAATTGCTTGTCTCAGGCACTCTGGTGCATAATGTCATTGAAATGATTGCCCTTCAACTGTAAACATTCCTCGTTGGTAACGTGCGTCTTATCAACACATCAATTAACGCTTACAGCAGACTTACAGCAGCTATTGCGTGATCCCGTTGATCAAATGTCCACTGTGATGATTGAGAAAGTGGATTAATATAGAATGGAAATCATACTCATCTTGTATGAGGATTCGTATTTCTGATGGTATCCATCATCTCATTAGCTTAAGTCTCACATATTTGCCAAACCAGACAGACCTACCAGGGCTCCATCTGTTCGACTAATATTTCCGACATCGATAATTAGACCATTGACTTGGTGAGCAGCCGTGCTGAGGGTACCCAACAGCCGCTCTTGGTACACCTATCAAACGCCATTTTTATTGGTTTCGATGGCTCTACCACTCATACCACATTTTGATGGCTTATGCTTACGACTAGATGAACACATGTCATTTTCATTTCCCAGTAGCCTACAATTTTCCAAGACGATGTCCACCAGTCACCATCTTCGCCTCTTCAATAATTATGCTCGCAGCGCGATGAACATCCTCATCATTGGTACGCTCCGCACCAACGACAAACCGAATACAAAAAACACCATTTAAATCGGTCTGCGTCAAAAGAATATCGTTACGAGAGCAGAGACGGGAGTAAAGGACTTTCGTAAATCGATTCACTGACTCAAGTGTGGATTCGTTCTGGATAGAGAGTGATGTTGTAGGTGGTTGAGATGGGTTGGCAGGCAATGAGATAGTTGTCGATGATGCTAGTGATGAGAGGGCACTGGGAGAGATGCGGAACAGGCTGAGAGAGAGAGAAGGTTCAGTGAAGAGCTCGAGGAAGTTCGATTCGGCGAGTTTGGCTTGGAAAACCGTGTTCAAATCAATACACTAAATACAATGTCAATAATTTGATTTTGTGTCGAGTGCTAGAGGAGTGGAACGTACACGTCTGATGTATGATCTAAATCCCTCTTTTCCATAGCCCCGGAATACAAACCAGAGTTTCAGTGAACGGAAGCGACGTCCGAGAGACAGATGCCAATTACGATAATTAACCACAAGTCCTTCAGAGAGGAAAGCTCCTTAACAGTTTGGTGACAGGAGCATCAAAGACATACCAGAGTCCTCTTCTCCTGTTCGTAGGTATATGGGAGTGATTTCCAAAGCTTTTGTCAGCAATTTGCGATCACGAACCCAAAAGCCAGAGCAATCAAAGTTAACGAGGCCCCACTAGGTTGTATCAGGTGTTTTGCTCTTCAACGAGAATTGTGACATACTTTATGGAAATTGGTACAGAAAGATGTGGCTATTTCGTTGATTTCTGGAAGGTATAATTTCTCGCGATATTCTGGGCAGCACAGGGCGATACCTGCCCAAGCAGCGTCGACGTGGATCCAGAGCGAAGGATGATCTTTAACTGATAAAGATAATAAGTCTGAAAACTTGAAAATATAACTAACCAACATACCAACTTGTCTGATTTCTGATAGATTGTCAACAGCACCGGAAGACGTCGTTCCAACCGTCGGAACTGCAGGTATGAAGTTGATAGAAGACAAAAATAAGATAAGAATTTAGATCATACTGAGGATAAATGGGTGATTTCCGTTCTTCAAATCCTCCTCCAAGGCTATCTTCAACGCACTTCCGCGCAAAGCGTACCCATCCATGGCTTCAACTTCAATCGCACGTACCTTCAAATCAAGTATTTTCCCGGCCTTGAGTCCAAGAGAATGTGTTTGAGTAGTCGTGTACACGATCAAGGATTCATGGGGTACTTCAGGATGGGTGGAAGTGTAACGTGTGCGGGCAGCCACGATCGCAGTCAGGGCAGAATCAGATGCAGTGGTCTATTTTTTATGAATGTGAATTATCAAGGAGGGACGATGAAAACAGGCAAACTTACTTGTATTACACCGCCTCCTTTGCCTGAAGAATTGAAAAATATATTGTCTAGACCTAGAAGACCAGCTGCCCAGTCCATCATAAGGATCTCGAGCTCTGTACAGGCTGGACTGGATGCCCACTAAGGATGACATTGTCAGAGTCGATTGGGGCGCCTTCGCCTCACACTCACGTTGAATCCAGGGTTACCGGCACTGCTAATCAACAAGTCTGCGATCATTCCCTCGAATGTGCACGCAGCAGGGTAAAAACCGAAGAATAAAGGATGTTGCCAGAGTGTCAATCCTGGTAAGATCAACTTGCTATAATCATCCAGGATCTCATTAAAAGGTTGGCCTGTTTGTGGCAAGTCTGGAGGGATATGTTTAAAGAGATAGCCTGGAGAGACAGAGGATTTGACTGGGAGTGAGGACAGGGAGTAATAGTAATCGCAAATCCGGTCTATGGTTGCGTAGCCCGCTTTACGGAATCTGGTGAAGGGATTGGTGTCAATCGCTCAGAATGGAGATATACGTACTCCTCGATATGCATGAGTGCTTGTGTGGTAGGGCAGAGGTGTCATTTGCGACCCTTTAAAACAGACTAATTGCTATGACTTTATTTGGAATTTCCCACTAATGATCGATATATATGATGCTTTCCTGACTAGTGTAGAGACACATGCTATGTAGCATCCTCTCTTCTCCTCTTCTCTTCTCTTCTCTTCTCTCTTTTATTATTTAAGTAGGCTTCCTACCACAGACTGTCTTCGAACATCGGGTAATGAATTGATGATTTTTTTTTAGAAAAGATCGACACATGGGATTACAAGAAAATCGGCTCAGAAGTTACTAATCAACTACTCTGCTTGCGGTGAAAAACTGTTTTCCGCCACCGCATCGTTCTTTCTTCCTTGGTCTCTAACAACCTCTGGGCGTAATCAATCACATAAGATAGCTTCTAGGGACTTTGATACCTATGTTAGTCATGTTTAGCTGCCTTCTCATTGTCTGCGATTCTGGTATCGGATCTTACAATTCTACGCTTGCTGACTAAGACAATGGATGTCAGAAGCATATAAAATTGATAGGGTCCTGGTTCATGGAAACCACGAGGTTGAGATGTGGCGATCGAAGGAAGGTTGAGGATCATATTCCGCAGGGACTGTTATCGCACACCCTTTGCCTGTTATGGAGCTGTGTAAATACAAATGGTAGCAGATTTGATTTAAAAAAAACGGTCCTAGTTCGTGACTAGTCTTTATCTAGTTAGTACTTTGTATATGGAGAAAGAACAAATAACATTGGGTGACTTCCCGTAAGGATCTGAGAAAATCTGAGGATGTAGTGCACGTGTGAAATTCCAGTCTGAGAAAATCTGGGATGAATTTGATTCCCATAATTAGTTTTCAGGTGTGACATTACGTTGTCACATTGTTAATCCAGCTTCATTTTATATCAGAGACGACATCTGTATATGGTATGTGACCTTGATGTGTAATGGAGGGGATACCTATATATGGTATAGTACTCTGATATCTCTAACTGAAAAAGGAAAATTGGTATCTGGGGAAGTTTGAGAGAGGGTTTTGCATTCTTCTCAGATGGCAACATCTGGGAAAGTCTGGGACGCCTTGAAATTTGAAATTCATGCTCGGCATCTCGGCATGGAGCAGTCTGAGAAAATCTGAGGTCACAGATTTTCTCAGACTGCTTACGGGAAGTCACCCATTGTAGCATTGCTGGATATTTTTAGGAAGTGCGCAGTTTAATTGATTGCAGAAAATGGAGTTCATCTTGGTAGTATAAAAGGTCTATAATTCTACAGTTTTCTACCTATTTATGTTCAAGGAATGTCTCAGATATGGTAAGTTGGCACATGATGATTAGGGAATTCAGGAAGAGATTCTTTCCTCAAAGTAATCATGCTTGCCCTTACAGTCACAGGAGGGTCCGAAACCCGAGCTCACACTCTGAATGATTGTAGTCGGTTCATCTACAAAAATAGCGATTGCGTGGTGATCAAACATTTTGTCCTGTTTCTAACAGACAACCCTGGAGCGTTTGCTTGGTCAAGCAACATCACTTAACGTGGGGTGCTATCACGGAGTCATTGAGTGCTGCTCCTTTATTCCTGTTTCTTCTCTCCTTTTCTCACCTCTCTTGTGTCTGGATCAGTTGTGAGTGATCTGGGTTTTATTTCCAATTTTTTGTTAGGCTTCTCTTTGTAATTTTGGACTGTGTATTGTAGGGTACTAGATACTTTACCGCAGACTGCGATCGAGCACTGCGTTATAAATTTATGATTAAGAAAAAAAAAAAGTTGGCACATGATACAATGACAAAAATAACGAAACCCTACAGTAGAACATGACTTCGTGTCGAGTGAGCCAGTTCCACACAACAGATATTAACTTCCTATTATACATTCTAGAGACAGTGGAAAATCTCAGTGATTAACATATGATCTTCGGTGGCCATGCCAGCAAGTAATAAGATGACTCATTGTTCAACAGCATTTCACCTAATCCAGTGAGAGCCAACAACCTCAGCATCCAAGACAACGACTGAGGTGTCTAACTGGGTATAAATAATCTACACTAACTAGCCGAGAACAGATTCAGTAAAAATGTTAGATAGACTAATTACATAGTCACAAAGAGTAGTGAAAAATGACAAATGACACTAAAACAAAAAATGATTATGAATACTGTACTGAAATGAATGTGGACAAGTTTACAAAATTCCAATAGTTTTTCAAGCACCATGAACTTGGCCAGCTTTCAGTAATCGATCTACAGCATTTCCTGAAGGTGAAAACAGCGGGATAGAATTAAGAGATAAGATGGGCCACAAGACTTGCCTGGATTTTGCTGGAGCCGTTTAGAGTGGGATGTTGAAATGAGCTCAAGGCTGTACCAATATGAGTTAGTGAGGCTGGCGATGTTGTGGGAGACAGCTGGTAGTAATGTAATCCAGTGAACTGACCTTGGACTGCTACAGGTGATTATGTAATTCAGCCTCAAGACCAGTCGACAACCATAGTATATTCTCTACAAAGGCAATATGTTCAAGGGAGATAGCGGTCTTGATGTTGTGAGCTGCTAGAAGTCCTTGTCACGGAGTGCCAATATTGCGATCACACGAGATGCATCAGCCGCGCTTCTGACATCGAATAGATTTCGACTGGTGTGTTCTCATCTGCTGCTACCTTTTCTTCATTCTGTTATTATTCCGATGATTGTTCGGGTTCGCGTGTGTTCTTCTCTTGTCAAATCATATTTTGTGCAGAGACCGAGTCTGTCAAGCTGGACCCTGGTGTAATCACTAGACAGAGCCATAATGATAGCAGCAGGAGACAAGCGAGAATATCTGGTTGTGTGTGGCAGATTTGTGTGTGTTTGCTCCAGTTTGCGGCCCTTGAGTTGCGCTCGTTATGGTCTGGCTAAACCATGAAACGCTCGTCGCCAACGCCGACAACATTCTCGGGCATCTCTAATTACCGCACAACCACTCACCGTGCACAGGCTCCCATTGACTATCGCTCGGTCTCGCGCATTCATCACAGCGAGCTCAGCCGCTATCTCGCCGATTACCTCGCCAAAGGTCCTGCACTTCCCGTCTCGGCATCGCACCCATGCTGATCCTCTTCCTCCAGCTCCCCCAAACTCTCGGACAACTGCTCGCCAGAAACTCACTAGGCTCACCATCCAGCAGTTTCATGAGCTCTCAACCGATGTGTATGACGAGCTCGTGCGCAGAAAGCAAAATGATCAAGGTGTGCGAGCATCCTTCACTTGCATCAATTTCGTGGACTCATCTTTGTACAGAGCCTTTTCTTCCGGTCAGGGAAGAATTTCATCCCAAGCGTAATCAAGCACGCCAGAAACTCGCAACCCTTCCCTCCTCCCGGTTTGAAGACCTCTCCAGTGATGTCTACTTTGAGTTGGTCCGCCGATACCCTGAATTCAAAGAGGATGTATGTGGCATAGCAACAGTTTCAATTCTCTACCTTGTTGCTGAGGCTTCTTTGTTCTCTTCTCAGCCTTCAGGGGGCCGCAATTCCCAGTCATCAACCTATGACGACTACCCTGCGCCCGGATTCCCTAGCAATTCTACATCACGCCCTCGTTCCCGACCCAGCTCACACACCCCGGTTCGTGCGTCCTCAGATCGAGAACAAGGTAGTGGCTATAGGGCGAGTCAGCGCCCATCTGAAGACAGGAGACAATTGAATGAAGATTATCAAAACCCTGGACGGACAAGCGAAGATAAATACAGGAGGCCAGACGATTTGTTTGCTGCTCGCGATTCTGACGTTGGGTTTGGTGCTTCAGATCCCTCGAAATCTACCCAGTCACAGGAGTTCAACGGCCTACGACGATCAGAGGATCGCGATCATCGCAGTGGATATGTACGACAACCAAGTGCGGCCGTAAGTACCAGTGGTAATAGTGACACAACCACATCCACTGTCCTTGCTGCACAAAGTGCGACTGCCATCAGTGGTATCATAATTCCTACAAAAAGTACAATCGAAGAGGAGGATATTAAGATTCCATATGGTCAGGACAAGAGAGAAAGCGGGAGCACGACAATGGATGAACGAAGCGGTGAGATCCTGAGCTATCGCGATATTCGTAGAGGCACATATATCATCGATGGGGAGCCTGATAGTGCCAGCGATTATCTCAGTCCAATGTCTCCACGAAGTCCCCCAGCCGGCCTAGGTGGACTTGCGGCTAGACTAAGGAACGTGGGAGGAGACGACGACGACGATCCTGGGCGGAGGAGCGGGGGCGAAGAGTATTTCAGTCAGTTGTCTGTGAGTTTGGATGGCGCCGGTTCTGGCCTAGGGATGAGGATGAGAAGCAGTCTATCCGAAGAGCAGGAGAAGATGAAGAGAGATTACGACTACAAAATCGCCACCATGCAAAGCCAGATTTCCAACCTCTTACGCGACCTGGAGGCAAACACAATAGTGGAGAAGAAGAGAAAGGAGGAAGAGGCAACCCTGAAAGCCAGAATCGAAGAGTCGGAGAGTCTACGTCGAGTGAGTCTTTTTTCCCAATTGAATATTATTAACTGAAAATGGTCGGGAATACAGCGGTTGGAGGAGCGCACAAACACTATTCTTTCTCTTCAAAAGGAACTGGACGACTTGAAAGAAACCAGACAGAGGGATAAAGAAAGGGACTCCAGACGAATGCAGGACGACTCGGATGAATTGCAAATTCTACGCCATCGAATTGAAGAACTTGAGCAAAATAAACAGGACCTACAAATGCAGGTGAGATTCATCGGGATGTCTCCTTCCAGATGTTCGCCAATCACGTCCATAGACTGATCAGCAAGTTGTAGACCAACTTCGGTCTGATATAGAGGGTCTTATCACTGAACTCGGTGACCTCTCGCGGCGTAATGACGAGTTGATGGCTGCCAAGGAGAATGATCTTAATGTCATTAGGGATCTTGACTCTCAGCTGAAAGAATATAAGCAAAAATATGAACAAGCAAAGACCGAACTTCGGAGTGTTAAAGGTAGGTTTAGCTTAGTGTGGTCATCATGGGAGTTCTGATTTAACCGCATAAATAGCGACTTCACAATTGTATTCTCAAGGTATCAGAGTTGAGCGACTCGAGGATCGATTACCGGTATCATCGGAAGGCGGCATTTTAGATATCCACATTACAGCTTTCATCTCTGCTATTGACAGTCTCCTTGTCGCAGGGCGGAGCAATGCCCCAACACGTGTACTTTCACCAATGAAAGCTGTCGTCAATGCAGTGACTAATATTCTCGATAACACACGAGCATTTGAACGTCGTCCCGCACGTGAGCACGCAGACATCGACATCGAAGCGCTTCGAGCCCTTCGGGAGCGCATTGATGCGACAATGAGCAACCTCGTAGCTGCGTCCAAAACGCATGCAACGAGCTCTGGAATGTCGCCTGTCAGTCTACTAGATGCCGCCGCGAGCCATGTTTCGACGTGCATCAGCGGTGTTGCGAAGACTTTGTTAATCAGGAAAGCTACGCAAGCAGAAGTTGAGCAGTTTCAATATTCAACGATGTCTGTGAATCCCTCCTTAATCTCCGGGACTTCACCATCCCCTTCCAACTTTATTCCTATGCGCACAACCGAGGAGTTGAGATCAGTTGGGGGATCAGGTGGCGGACATGATAGAAAGGCTAGCTCGGTATCAACTTCAAGCAGAGGGATGGGGCGCTTTACAGAGTCCCCCGTCGCTATGCCATCTCACTTGAGTACCAATGGTGGCGGTGGAAAAGGGTCCCTTCGACCAATGTCCGACCAGAGTAGCTCGGAACAGACTAACTCGCCCCCGCCGATCTTCGATAGAACTCCTGGTGGTCAGGAAGCAGGGAGTGATGATTCAGGAATCGGAGAAGGACCTGAGGATCCTTGGTTCGAACTCAAGGTAGATCTTCATCGCTTTGTCGACTGTGATAGATTGTTACTAAACGCGGCTACAGTCCTATCTCGATGCACAGACTGAATCTATAGTGTATTCCATCCAAAGTGTGCTTTCTGGTGTTCGAAATCCAACGCCATCCACGTCCGTTCTCCATGACAATATCACTCAAATCATCACGATTGTGTCGAGCATTGTTGCGGTCTGTAAAGACAATATTCCAGCTGCTTCGGTCCAGCAAGGTCAGGAACTTCTAAATGAGTTGAGCGAACATGCCACCAGATTGAGTGAAGTACAAGAGATGACGGAATTGACTAAAGAATCGAGACAAACGATGGCCAAGTCGAGTTTTGCGATTGCGAATGCCATGAAGGGGTTGATGAAGCTTTGAGAGGTGACATGATCCAGGTTTGCTTCTCAATCGTGATGATACCGTTTTCCGTCAAAAGCTTATACCGTTAATCTTTTTTTCTACTATCTTTCGCATTCTTGTCGCCAATATATGTAGTCTAGAATTTCTCTCAAAGCAATGGTCTCATTATCAACATTCAATCTCTATAATTTCTCATCTTTGCAGCTTGCTTTTGTGTGCCATGTGTACCATAGACAATTCTGTTCAACTTGGACTACACTGCTGGCTGGTGACTCTGAGGTTCGGCTAATATATCTACCCTATCAGGTCCACGAGCCCGCAATCAACATACTTGCACGTTCAGCAAATCCCCAAATTGAAACTTGTGTATGCCCACTCGGCGTTGAAGGCTGCCATTTTTCATCAGAAAAAGCCAAGATGTCTATAAGCAGAATCACTCACCAAAACAGATGCATCAACAACACGCAGACCTGTTGTTCCTTTGACTCGAAAATCAGGGTTGACTACTCCCCATCCGGCGTCACGACCTGACATTGAGGCAGAGCCTACACCATGCAAAAACGGTGACGCGACAGAGTGTAAGAAGTCATCGAGGTCTCCATCAAGCTGCACGTCCTCGGTAGGCACGACTGTTCCAAACACGGAATATTTGAAGGCAGGAGCTGAATATAATGAACGAGCACTTTGGATTCCTTCCCGTAAAATTGCTACATCGACAGGATTTGATAAGAAACCAAAATCTATTATTGGATAATCGAAGGGATTTGAGCTGTTAAGGGTAACAGAACCACCTGAACATGGTGTTAGCTCAATCTGATTGATCTATGGCAAGTTCGGAACGCACGCGAGAGAGGATGAAGATTAGCCACAAGGATCTGGATAGTAACATTTGTACCTAGAACATTGCGATGGTGGTCAAATCTTTCACTCTTCAACACTGTATTGTGCATCTACTCACCTGGAGGAGGAGCAGGAAAGTCGATGGCTGTCTGAGGTAGCTGTGAGCTTATCTGTGAATAGACCATTTCAATGTGTGGCGAGTTCTTTCCCGGAGACGGATCAGTGAAATTGTTCTGGCTAAATGGCGGGGCATCATCTGGGAATCGCACATAGATGATATGGTTGAGATGGCCTGGTAAACTCAGAGGTCCAGTTCTTGTGGCATTCCATTCCGCAAGAGCCGTATCCCTGTCAAAACTACAGCAATCCAAATCAAGCTGAACACAACGATGTGCTATATATGAACAACTCACTCAGTATCCTGCAGTGTGGTATTGAACATGACCAACGATGCCACCTGGTCTGTGAGGTTCTTGCCCACACTCGGATTATTGACTATGGTCTTAATCTTTAGGGCTTGCAACTCGTTGTGATCTCCAATTCCTGAATTTAACAAAATTTGCGGAGTACCAAAGATTCCACCCGCAACAATCACTTCTTTTCTCGCGACGATATGTTTCCTAGGACTGTTTACGTCGACTGCAAACTCGACCCCTCTAAAGTGAGATTCACTGCCTACAGGGAGTACACGGGTGACCTGTGTATTCAGTAAAACATGCAAATTGTTCCCCGCTGGTTCTATGTACGCGGTAGCAGCGCTGCTTCTCTCTCCCTTGTGGTCGATGGAAAATTGGTTCCATGCTATGATCGTTCCCAGTGTTTAAAAAAAACCTTGGATAAACCAGGAAAAACTCACCGATCCCAATCGGGCTTCCATTGTTCATATCAAGTAAGTATGGGAACTCGTTTGGCAGATCTTGTGTTGTCTGTAGGAGCATCTCGTTGATTGAGTGGTTATTGTAGGGTGCAGTATTGGACACGGCCCCTCTATGACCGTGAACAGATGGATCAATATGCCCCTTTTCAGTTTGGTTTTCCGAATCCTGAACCAGCTTTTCACTCTAGTAATTCCCTTGTAGGTGAGTGACACATTCATTACATTCTGACTATCACAAAAGCTTACTTTGAGTAAAAAAGGCATCATCCTATCCCAGCTATACGCATCGTCCCCTATAATTTCCGCCCATTGGTTCCAATCATCCTTTGATCCTCTTGTGTATACCAATCCATCTTTGTTGGGAGAATCAAACCTGATCAGCCGATCCTTTCAATACCCCTAGTCACTTACTGTGGGAACTACATCCTCCAAGCAACTTCCCTCGGGAATAACCAGGACCTCGTCCATTCAGCCCAGCTTGGGGGCTGACTGTATAGTTCCAATCAACGCGAGTGTGAGGGACTTCACGACAGAGACCTGGAACTTGCGTCGCAAAAATGTCGCGGTTCCTGGATGACGATAGCAAAAGAAAAACATCTAGTCCACTTTTGAACGGTCTAGGACCCTGAAAGGAACGTACGATGGACCAGCTTCGATAACTAGAACGTTCCATTTTGAGTTTTCGGCCAGGCGGCCTGCAACTGCACTACCTCCAGTACCACCTCAGCAATGACATATTAGATTCCAACTATTCTGGATTCATGAAGCGTACACACCTCCAGCAATTATGAAGTCATACTCCTTGTCGCTAGGCAACTCGCCGGGATTCTGAAAAAAAACAGCACAGAGCACAACTGGGACGCTCCACAAAGTGAAGGAAAGTAAGGTTAGCATCTCCACTAGTGTGTGCAATTCCAAATGAATTGCTGATAAATAGTCTGGCTCGCCCACTAAGAAGTGATCTCGGCAGATTGACAGAATTCTGGACGTGCGTATCGATGCTTCTCAAAGTTCTTTTTGTAATTCTGCAGGGTCCATGCCTGTTCGTTATAAATACGGATGGGAAGAAATGTTACTATAGGGGGATGGGATGGGTAATGGAATGGCAATAAAACGCTCGATTCATCCCACAGTGAGACATGATGGATTCCAACATGACGGTGATGATGCCCAAAGAAAAGGGTTCTTGTACTGGATATTATGTTCTTCCGTCGGTATCACGATCCGGGGTCAACCCCTCAATGCCAAGCCACAAGAAAGACAGCTTACATCAGTCGACTTGGGTAAAGGGTTAGGCAGATCATCGAGATATAGCTGACAATTCTGTTCGGGCATTTTTCTCCGTCGTTGTTTCTGTCTTTTTTTTTTTGGGTCCGTTGTTTCTGTCTGTGTATGCTTCTAGGTAAATATTTACAAGGGAAAGCACTTTTCACAGTAGCAGGATATCATCCCAGGGACACACGGTTTCCAATTCCTCCAGTATCGGGAGGCGCAGGCAATCCTCCGCTCCTGTCCGAGACAAATGCCTTGTATCTGTGAAATGAGAAGCACTCAAAGCTCATGAATGTGAAACACAAAAACTACTCACATCCGCTCCAGCCTGATCCGTTCTTTTGGAGGCACGGAAGGTCGTGTGGTTTTGAGTACCTTATTAATGTGAATCTCGTGAATCTCGTGCTGGGGTCGGACATTTCAGAATAGTAACAGGAAACATAACATTGTCATTTACCTTGAGCTTTGTCTCAGCCTCTTCACCTGTATCTGGATTGTGTAGGGAAGTTTCGGAGTGGTTTTTGTCCCTGCAGTTGTCAATGATCCGGCGAAGCTGGGAACAGGAGTCGTAGATAATTTATTGAAAGTCCCAATTGCAACAATCAGCTCTTACCCTTTTTTGGAGCGCCGTCTGTTCTGCTCTACTCAGGCTGGTGTTCTGACCCTTCTTTCTGTCTCGAAGGACGACAAATTCGACTGGCACTTCATCGTCATGAATAGAAAGCTTGTTGAGGGCGGGTACCTTGGCGATATTTTCGTGTACAACTTCAAGATGTGCATTATACATCACAGCTTGGATATCGGCTCCGGAATAACCCTCTGTTTGATCAGCTAACGTGCCCAAGTCGACCGAAGGTGAAAGATGCAGTTTACGAGAAACTGCCATGAGAATCTAGATGCATGTGTACAATGTGAGTAGACACACATCAATTAAGAGGACGCATCGCATATCTTACATCTCTTCGTTCCTCTCTTCCTGGCATATCGCAGAGCAGCAATTTGTCCAGACGTCCTGGACGAAGCAGAGCCGAATCGATAAGGTCAGGCCGGCTAAGCCGAGTGCATGAATAGGCTATTGTGTCAGTTCAAGGTCATCATACCTGGTAGCGGCTAGTACATAGACACCCTCGAGGCCCTCGGCACCGTCCATCTGAGTCAATAGTTGGTTGACTACCCGGTCCGTCACCCCCGTGCTATCATGTCCTCTGGGAGAATGGACTAGTGATTAGATATATACAATCTAAGGATTCACTAAAATTGAAATACCTCTTGGGTGCAATGGAATCGAATTCATCGAAGAATAGTACACATGGTTTAGCAGCACTTGCTCGCTCAAACAAATCGCGAACCTTTTGGATGTATTGAGAGGTAGGGAATGTGTCTATAGCTCAAAATGAACTTACGGACTTTTCACTGGCACCTATATACTTGTTCAAGATCTCCGGACCCTTGACACTGATAAAATTCAAGCCGCACTCCTTGGCCACAGCAGACGCCAGAAGCGTTTTGCCGCAACCTGGATAGCCGTATAACAGCAGACTACCATCAGTGTCATCAGAAAACTACACAGCAGAAAAGATAACGAGGCTTACCCAGACCGCAACCTCAGGGGTGACTGTGCAAAGATTGACGCATATTTTGTTGGCCACTCTAATGTTTCCCTCAGGATCTGCTTCGTTCTATACAGACCACCTATGTCGGACCATGCGACACCAGATTTATGTAGTTTTACATCTCTTAATGAGAGTGGAATAAAATCAGCTTGAGCGTTGGAAAAATCAGTGGCAGTGAGTTCTATCGTTGAGGTATTGCCCTGTGCTATCCGCATCGCGACCTGATGAATGGCCCGTGTGACAAGGTCCTGGAGATCTAGCGCTGAGTATCCTTCTGTTTGCGTTGCTAGGGTAGTGAAGTTGAGTGGTGCTTGAGGATTGATAGTAATGTCCAATGCTGTCTCGAGCCTGGTCTGGACGATGCGTGAAAGGATCTGATAGAAGGGTCGGCGGTGGAATATACAGGGTACCTAAATGTACTGACATCTCGTCGGGCATCTTTGTTCGGCGGCTGTATATGAATAACTTCTTTAAAAAGATGCATACTGCTCAATAGCGGGTGCATTGAGGCTGTTGACACTGCAGTAGCAATCATGATGACACCATGACAGTCTACGGCTGCCGTGCGCGCAGCAGACGAATAGATAGAAAGGAATATCTCCGTGAGCTGTCTCGAGCGAAACGAGTCTGCATGCTTGAGAGGATATTCAATGGGGAAGAAGAAAAAAGAGAAGCCTAAGACTTACTTCCACTTCGGCGCTCAGTAGCTTATCCAAGTTGTCTAACACAATTATTGATGGCTTATGCCAAGCAGCTTTGTCGAACCAGTAGTTCAAAAGGTTTTTAACAGTCGAGACCGGTGTATCTGCATATCTCTCCACGTCAACATAATGTATATCTAGCTTTCTTATTAATAAGATGTTTAGATGCAGTGCACATAGAATTTACATGTACATGTCCTGGAATCGTCTTGTAAGCCTTTGGATATTGCACGGGCAATTGAAGTCTTCCCAACTCCGGCCCCGCCGGTGAGAAGCAAACCAGAGACTGACGTGTTCTAAGTAATCGAGAAAAAGACAGACATAGTAAATACTGACCTCCATGTACAAAGCCTTGCTGAGAATGCAACATGAATTGACGGATACAATGTTCATTACATTGTCTGAGAATATCATCAATCCCTGCCAGGTCAGCCGTTGCAGTTGTGATTGTGCTTCAAAGAAATAATGAGATCGATATACTGAGCTTCAGCATAAATGAGCTTACGGGATATTGTCTGTCAGTGTATTTGTTTTCTCAATAGTTATAGAGGCACCTGAAGTTTGTGCAGTTATTCTAGAGTCATCAGAAAAGGGACGAAAAAGAACACAAGAGTATACCTGACTAGGTCCCACTCCTCAACATCCTCCGTCAATGCAGAAAAGATGATGTGATGGTCAATGACATTGTGGGAGCATCCGACATAAATTTCTCCAGATCCCAGGTGACCGGAATCTTCTATTCCTTCACTTTCTTTCCCTTTGGCAGATGATCCAGCTTTGAAGACATGTGCAACAGGGTTTGAGTTGGTTTCACTTGATTGAGTAGAAGTTGGGTCCGCAGGTCCTTGCATCCGCTTGAACCGAGCCTGGAAACACAGGCCACCATCACTGGTCGACCCAAAAAGCTTGCCAAATGTTCCGATGGATACGAATGCAATAAGTTCCGAGCCCGAATGCGTAGATGATGTTTCTTGAAGAAAGCGAGAGGGAAGCACCCTCAAGACTTCACTATTTCCAGGCTTGCTCGTAGGCTCCGGTTTAGTAGATGGTGGGGTGTTTTCAGCAGGATTCTTGGCAGAAACGGAATGACCATTCCATTTCAATGGCAGCTGTTGTTTGTGTAGCTTCGGAGAAATGCTGACTTCTGTGTTCGTTGTGAGTAGCAAGGCGTTGTCCTTGGCAGAGGGTCGAACACTGACTGTATCGACATCAGCCAACCAAAATTGTGAGATCTGATTGACAAACAGACCGACTCGTAGTCTAACTCGTGTTCTTCCCAACACCCAAAAATCTATTTCCTGGTCGACCTTTGCTACCCTAACTTGAGATAAGAGGGTAGACTCTACATGTGATGCATGTATTTCCTGCGACTGATCGACAAGTTTCTTCGAAAAGAATGGCAAAAGACTCACAATTATTTCCCAGTCATCGGATGTAAGTGGTTCGGTCGCAATCGCAGTGGCTTGGTCCATATCACGAATTAATCCTATTTCAACCTGGTCAACACGTTAAAACGTCCTGGGACCAAGATCGGAGCATGCACACACAAGATCGCCTTGGGAGAACCCTAGTCCTTGCGCGTACTGCGGATCTATCTCTATTGTTTCGAAGCTCTCCCCGCCAGAAGACTGGGACGCATTAAAATGGGCCAACGAAGAAGCGGAAGCCATCCCAGTCCAACCAACATACGCTTCGAGCTTGTCATCGGATCCTGCTCGTGTTGAAATGCGGGTCAAATGGACAGCAAGATGTTGTGGCCTCTGTCAAATGGAGTGAACGCGGGTTACTGTATTCTCGAAAAAACGTACGACACTCCGTTCAAGTAGGGGTCCGTAGATAGAAATTGGGAGATTGACAAGGGATGACCGGGTTGAAACAAAGTGTATGCGAGCTCTCCTAGGCATTTTTGACTGCTTTTACAATGTGTTCTCGGTCTGAGGGCAAATATTCATCAATCAATAAGGGATTCACGTGCTTGTACAAAGAACTCCCAATGGGCACAATAAAATTTGTATTTCACGTATCTTTATATAGAGAGGGCATCTGATCGTATATAGAGGAGGGGAGAGATCAGAGCAGTTGGAGATATCGATCTCAGACTCAACATCTTAGAAATATACAGTGGCACCACGCAAATCCAAGGCTAGAATTGGATAAAGAATTGTACACATTGGGGTAACATGAAGGCTGCGGTCAAAATCGAGGACAGGCAGGAGGCGAGGAGAAAATCGATAACATTGAAGCGATGCTTAAACGTGATAGCATTGACAAGTACAGCGAGAAAGGAACCGACCGAGAACAAGAGTCAGATAGGAAAAAGGGAACCGATAAAATAAACAAGGGAAATCACACGATGTTACAGCCAGAACTAAATATACACTGCAGTGAAACCATGAAAACCAAGGAGGCTCAAAATCCGAAAAACAGGAATCCACAAAACCACAGGACAGACGGAAACACCGCTAAGCAGTATTTTCCCGTTTCTACAGCATCAAAAAATCAAGGTTTCCCAACTCTGAAAAGCGACTTGAGTTTGAATCTCTTTGCAGAGGAAGCCGCCACATGTGGAGCGGCCATGTTGATTCCTGCCTGGTCTACAACCGAAATACCCATCTTCGACAATTTCTTCGCACTTCTTCCGGGCGGTAACCTCGGTGCCTGCGAAGGCGCTGTTGAGACACGGCAGAGTGCCTCACCAAATTTGTCATCAACATATGCCATGCCATCAAGGAAGTCATCCTGCTGATGCCAGCCTTGTGTTCTGCTCCACGCTCGTTGACTGGTGTATGTGACCTAGTGATGAAACTTTGGATAGGAACTGGTGGCTGGCGCACAGAATCATCCTCCGCATCGGAGATACTGAGCATAGGTATGGGCTGTTGGCGAGGTGGGGTTTTATCCGCTTGACAGCCGAGGGCAGAGGCAGACACTATGGACTGCATAGACTGGAATGAGAGTTCGCTAGATAAAGATAGATTTTGATCGCGGGGTGCCACTACGGATGAATGTATCAGGGCACACTGGCAGACAATGAGATTTTCTAACTTACGCCCTTCAGCCGAAGATGGTCTCGGTGATTTCTTTTGATGTCCAATAACACCATTCAAACTTAT
>Ga0153946_1000065_pt1 | contig 35306 bp, 41 predicted proteins | sample TSNJ030MetaG_FD_104751 | JGI IMG/M metagenome (GOLD analysis project Ga0153946, IMG submission 104751) | Attine ant fungus gardens microbial communities from New Jersey, USA - TSNJ030 MetaG | ecosystem: Host-associated > Fungi > Mycelium > Unclassified | place: USA: New Jersey, Wharton State... | reverse complement strand
TTTGCTTTTTTTGTTCCCCGACCTTCGAATCCATTACTTGGAATAGTTCTGGTATTGAGATGCTTATCTGTGAACTCTGGTCCTCGTTCCCCAAAATACAAGGGAGAATTCATATCTGATTTGATGCGATGTAGATCTAATCTTATCAAATTACCTTGAGTCAGGGGCATATTTTATTTCAACTAAACTACATCCATTGTCTTTGGAAAGAACCGACATATATTGCATAGCTATGATTTGAACGGTTATCAGAAGCTTCCATAATTGCGAGCAAAAGGAATAACCGTTCCCAGATAATTGCATGGGGGTGCCCCGAAGCCTAGTAGGCATTTCATGAATGCCCAACCCCATTCAACTTCAGTGCGTTGGACCCTGTACTCATACCTGCCGGGAGTGGTGGAACTGGAGGCATAGTACCAGAACATCCTTCGTGATCTTCTTCATCCCCATCGTCACCGCCGACATCCAAGGGATCTCCCTGTTCGTCTTCTTCATCTTCTTCGTCCATAAGCTGAGCGGCACGCTAGGGAGTGAAAATAGTATGACCAGAATTGATTCCTGATAGAAAGAGATACCTTCATAGCCTCGGCCTCGTTCGAGTAATGTCTTCCCCTGGCTTTGAGGAACTCTGCGTGTTTCGCGGCGGCTTTGGAAACAATGAGTTGGGACAAGTTCATTTTGTCAAAGGTATATTCGGACTCACTCTCCTCGTCCATTTCTTCATCCTCTTCAACCTCCTCTCTCCTCTCACCGTCCGCAGCGCGAATTCCTCTCCTTGCTTCGTCAGGCAAGTTGAAACTTGTGCTCCTGCTCGAACTCCCACTCCCAGCTGATCTCAAACTCGCACCAGATACCGATCCCGAGGGTGCAACACTAGGATTTGAAGCATTGTTATTGTTGCCAGTGAAAAACCCGACGCTTGATATCGAGGTGCGACGGGATGAATACCCTGAAGTGTCCGCTCCAGTAGAGGAAACAGTTCGGGCTGGAGATCGTGGTGGTGGTGAATCGTACATGTATTGGACTTCAAGGTTCAAATCTGGAATGTCTGCAGTAGATTCCATGAGTGAGGTATTCGTGCAACAGAATACAGAATACATGCCTCCTTCAATGGTATCAGTTTCTACGTTATACCTTACGAAAGGCGTCTTGGGTTCGGTTATCTTCATGAGACTATCCTTCTGGATCTCAGTCAACGCGAGATTCTCTTCATCCCACTGTAAACTACTACATTCGTGCGTTTAGCACCCATTTCAAATGGATTTCGGAAGCAAGAGCACAAGTGACGGGTACCTATCAGTGCTTTGGGAACAACCAGGATGGTGGATAGCTCACTGAGAGTTAGGATAGGCGGCAGGTGAGCCAGAGTGGGGCGCATTCTTTAGAATGCCTTTCGGTTTGGGCTGAGAGCTGGACCTTGTAGAAATAGGGTGTGGAGAAAGATCGGTCGACATGGCTTTCGACGGGAAGTGGGACTATCTGAAAGACTTGTTCGTGGAATCCAAAAAAACAAGAAGAGAGCGAGTGTGAAGTAGATAAGGTCTGCCGCAGTAGAGCAGAAGCGAACATCCAACTGCCATCGCCTCCTCAAATAACCGGTCAACCCAAAAAGGGCATTATTCCACATATGACTTGCCCACCCTTGGAGATAGAGGCATCCGTATTCATGTATGTACTATTACCACAGCAACCACTAACGAACAATCATCCTACACGTGGATATTCTAAATCTAAAGTCCAGAGTTCGAAACCTTTACGGCAACCAAGCCCCGCCCAGCGTGCCACATCCAGATCCCAAGTATTCAACTAGGTTTACATTCCCAATCCAGTCAATCCATTCAACAATCTCTCAGCGACGCTATCCGGTTCCTGCCTAGCCATCTCAATAATGCTCAACAACTTCTTGATGCCAATTTGCAGTCTTGAGCTACCGTCTCCACGAGCGCTGAAACCGGCCTCAGTGAGCATACGGATAGCATCTTGCCGTTGACTCTCATTTGGGAATAGCTCAACTTCGCGGAGAATGCGATCGAGTGAAGTGATAGATGTGATAGGCGGGACATAGATTTCTGAGTCGAATGTTTCAGATAGACCAAGATCTGCTAGGATGGAACGGAGAGAGGAAGTTGCGAGGATGAGGAGACGACGGCTCTGGTGTGGAGGTTGAGTTCAGTTAAAGGGAAACCAAATGTGAACATACTTTGGGAGGCCGTCGAGCGAACAGGACAAGAAGAGTTTGTAACACTGAGTTTGAAAACCTTGCACCCATCGGCGTCCAATCTACATCAAGTCAGTGATCAGAACATTTAAACCCTTATCAACTCACCAATCAACCGCTCAATATTATCAACTACCACTACGCTTAATGGACTCTTGTAGCTATCCGTGAACACTTTTGTGATGGCCTGTACTTTTTGGGGTTCCGAATAGCCAACCATGTTATCCGGTGAGATGAGTTTAATGAAAGGGAATTCCGATGCCTGCGCAATTGAGGCCGCAAGCGCTGTCTTTCCCGATCCTGATGGTCCGTGCAAGAGTGCACTGACAAGTGGTGTTCGTTGTGACGAGCGTACCTGTTCGGCAAGTAGTCTGCCAGAACGTAGCATTTCCTAACAGAAAAGTTGTGTGAGTGTAGCTCAGCTGAAACTTGCGCAGATGGAACTGACATCGACGGAAATATCAAAGTGAATAATTCCATTCTGCACAACCTGGTCCAACTCCTCTTCTGAAACACCAAACGCTGGATGTACTTCCTCGAGTGCATTCATAAAGTCATTCATGTTCACCTTCAAATCATCCACATCGTCAGAGATGCCGGCCACAGTCCCAACCTTCACATGCCGATTGAACGCATAACTCGTCGCACTTTTAATCAAACCACTGATCTCTGCACCGGAATAGTTCTTGGTCAGGGCAGCAAGTTTGAACAGATCAACATCTTCATCCATGACTTGATTGGTACGCATTTTGTTGGTGTGAATGCTCAGGATTTGATAACGACCCTTTTCATCTGGGAGGGAAATTTCCATATGAACTTCCAGACGTCCAGGACGGAGAAGAGCTTCATCAATCATGTCGATGCGATTGGTCATACCAATGATCAGTATATTGTTGAGTTGGTCAACACCATCCATCTAGCATTTAATGAGCACGGGTTTACCACAAAACTGATAGGGCCCACCTTGGATAAAAGTTGGTTTACAACTGTATCTCCAACACCCGTGCCACTGTTGGTGCTTCCACGCTGCTTGAAAATAGCATCCAATTCATCAAAGATGATGATGTGAAGACCACTTTCGTCTCCCTTCTCCTTGTACTTGATTGATCATCAATGGTATACCGTCTTCAGATACAAACTACAGACCTCCTTTTCAGCATCGGCAAAAAGCTTTCGAATGTTCTCCTCAGAAGCGCCGACATACTTGTTCAGGATTTCAGGACCGTTAACAATCTTTGGCTCTCGCGCATTGAGCATTTTACCGATTTGCCGTGCAATCAGTGTTTTTCCAGTTCCAGGAGGGCCGTGGAGAATGATGCCTAGTAATCTTCAATTCGTGGGAGATAAACTACAAGATACTGAAGCTTACCTTTTACATGCTGGATACCGAGTTTGTCCACGAGACCGGGAGGGAATACACGAGAAGCGAAGGCACGGCGGAAGATATCTGAAAACTCGGTATCCAAACCTCCTATACCCATATCCTCGAACTTGAAGTTGGGAGCAAGGATAGCATTCGGTGGAGCCCTAATAGTCAGGCCATCAGAGCTTGAGCAACGGAGAGAAGCAAGTAACTTACTTCTTTGAGCTGGATTTAAGCTTAATAGCACTTTCAGGATCCTTCAGGATATTAATGTCTGTCTTCTCCATCAATATACCACTATCCCTTCGTCCAGAGCCGAAACCTCCTCCATGCACATTCCTCTGCTGCTCATCTGCAAGTTCCAACACAGAAAGGCCCTTGATTGTGCCTTTGAGTGGCACGCCTCGGAATTCAAAAGCGATGCTCTCGTTCAAGCCAACGATGATATTAGAAAAGGCTTTGAGTAGGATTTTTATTATATCGTCAACGGAGAGTTGTTCCGCAGGTGCTAATTGACCGCGACGAAAAAGACCAATTTCAAGGTCAATTGATTGGATGAATAATGGTGCTGCGGGATGGGGCGGTGTTGGTAATGGGTCGATTGTAACAGAGTCTCCTGTTACAGAGAGTCCAATCCATTGGCGATGAAGGGCAGATGCGGCTATTTGACCCGACTGTACCTTTCCAGTATCATCGTGTCTAATTTATCGGGTCAGCTTTCAGGTGATACAGCTCTTGGGAGAGGGCGCACTTGACCGTACATGAGAACTCTCCTTTGACAAGGACATGTTGACCATGAGCAAAGTCAGATGGATTGCAGATCAGGCAGTTTGTGAGTGCAAGGGCCTCGCTTGGCGAGCTGACTACAGCAAAGGTTGACCTATAATACTACCGAATCAGAGAGAAGGATTCTGATAAGCCGAAAAAAACACATACTGTCCAGCATGTCTCGGTTGCTGGTAGGAAGGAGGAGCAGGGGATCTCCTATTAGAATACTCGCCTCGTTTCTCGTAAAGGGCGCTGGGTGCGTCGTTGTATCCGTGCTGTGGGTGGTGATACTGTGCGGAGGGCGGGGCATTTGGTCGCAATTGACTGCGGTAATTATCGTTACCTGCGACACGATTATAATTCCCTGGAGGAGTGTTGTTGTTACTGGATCGTCCAAAGAAACTCATAGTGCAACGGCAAGAGCAGACTTAATCACCGATTAAATTAGGTAAGCTGAGCAGAGTTCTCCACCGCCCATGTCCTCCTCCGATGCCGCAACAGCTGGCATTCTCGACGAATATCCAGACGTGGACAATCGCTCATGTCGTCTCCTCGGTCCTACTGCTCTTGTGAATATATCCTTAGAGAAACGCATATCAGATTCCAAGACTCATGACCGTATAGATCGTTCAAGGGCTTATGGGAATCTTGGTTATTCTATCATTGATTTACAAACGACACACTGAAACGCCCAAAAGACCGTGGAAAATATGGTGCGTCGTGTCTGCACTATTGTGGTGACACGAATTCTGACCATATCTAAAGGCTTTTTGATGTCTCAAAACAGGTCGTCGGTCAAATGTTTGTCCATGGCGTCAATGTCCTGGTTTCCCATCTGGGTTCTAGCACGAACAATGCCTGCGTGTTCTATTTTCTCAATATTCTGATCGACACCACCCTTGGCATGCTTTTACTTTCCATCCCTGATTGGCAAAACGTCACTCATTGTAGTGCATAGGTGTTGCTTTGATTTATGCTATCCTCCGTCTCCTCACATATGTCGCTCAAGAGAAATTCGGCTTGAAGGGTTTTGAGTCAGGTGTTTATGGCTCGCCTCCTCTGATGAAGTATTGGGCGCGTCAGGCTGCTATATATGTCCTGGCACTGACAACCATGAAATTGATGGTTGTTGGGCTTCTAGCCTTGTGGCCTAGAATATTTAAGATTGGGGAGTGGATTCTTAGCTGGACGTATACCGAAGATGGTGATATACTTCAAGTCGTATTGTAAGTTTCCCTTGACGAGCTCACTGGTATCATTGACAGATTCTTTCAGCACTATGGGGATATTTCCCATCATCATGAACATTCTACAGTTCTGGCTGATTGATTCTATAGTAAAGGCATCCAGTGTCATTGCTCTTGACGGCAACAGCCTATCACATTTTGATTCTGAGTATCGCGAACCCCTTTTTAACTCTGACGACGAGGACGATGATGCATATAATCCTGGAGATCTGGAGAACCAGCGGATACGACGCTTGCCATTGCCATCAGATGGCCAGCAAGACAAGTCCTCCGACGTCAATGAACACAAGTCCACGTCTACTTCTGCGATTTATGATAATCATTCATATCCCCCAAGTCTATCAAGCAGCATAACATGCGTTGCCCCATCTGGTAATGATCATGTTAAAGCAATTAGACCGGCCAAGAACCTCATGAAGAAACAGCGCCGTGAGCCCCCTCCGCCGCTATCTATTGAACCTGTTGGGCAGCCAGTGATCAACTCTTCTCAAGTTACAACCCCGCCATCTGGAGCAAAAACCCCCGAACAGCAATCTGTTGAAGTCCTTTCGCCTACCATAGTCCGACAGAGGAGTGCACAGGGTGAGACTACTGAATGGGCAGATTCTTGGGAAGATGCCGAGGAGTGGGCAGCTCATGTTGGCGAAGATAAACAAACCGGGCGAAGATTAGAAGACAGATAATATGACCCCTGCTAATATTACATCTTGATTATTGCACTAGTTCATCAGTTTCTGGCATGGTCTGCAATTAGCTGTACATCAATTTTGACACATCAAATTTGTTCAAGGATTTAAGTCGATTTTTGAAGGAGCACCAGGCAATCCTGCATAGCCTTAATGGCTGCATTCACGTGCACCAACCAATGTGCTCAAAATTTAATTCTGTCTTTCCATCTTTGTCCCATGGCCGATTCTCATACTAATTCCTCAAACCAAGTTGATGACAGTGAAAAGCAGACCAATGGTCACACTGTGTTCTCGCTTGAGAACATCCTTAGTGACAACCATGGCTCAATCGAGCACCCAACTGTGTCTAGCGATGTCACGGCTGTGTCTGCAGGAGGATGGGATGAAGAAGACACCGACAGGCCACCTGTTGAAGGGTATTGTATTGAATGTGAAGGTGTGTACTCAACATCTCACCATCCCCGACAATGTTGAATTTTATTTGTACTTCCTGACCAATGACTTTTTCAATGATCACTCAAATGGTTATTCCTGCTTCTGGCTCTCTGTCGTTCCAGACCAACCTGCACAAGTTATCTGTGAAACTTGCTCAGATGTTTATTGTGAAGTCTGCTTCGCCGCCCAACATCGGAAAGGTTCCCGAAAACGCCATGCAGTCCGACCCCTAGATTCCTCTGAAAATTCCATAAAAAAGGTCAAAGCCAACAACGGAAATGCAGTCCCTCGTTCTGTAGCCTCAAGCGTCGCGTCTTCTTCGTCCGTACCAGGTCCTCCAACCAATGGTGCTGCCACCCTTACCGCAAGTCCCGGAATATCAGGTACTGCCACCCCCCATACTACTGGCGATGTGGACGACAATTCGGTATTTACTATGGCTAGTTCTTTTGTGAAAAGGGTAACTCAATATGTCTCTAATAAGATGAAATATGGAGAGGAGGTCTGCGACCCTAATGACGAGAACGCTGAGGGCGGCTTGAACAAAATTGACGAGACTCGGGAACAGAGTTCTATGAACTCTAGTACTACCACTCAGAACTCTCCAAAGGCTACAGTATCTGTACAACCAACTGCTGGCTCTAAAGTAGGAGAATGGTTTGTCGAGAGAGCGAAGCACATTCCTCTCCGACTTACCCTATCTGAGAGAAAATTTCTTCGCCTACTTGAGGCTGCCTTGTCTGTGTCGGAGTACACGGATAAGATTGATACGATTGGGTACGGACTGCCGAGAGCCAAACGAATTGTTCATCAGGTCCGAGAGTTGTGTGCGATCTTGTCTGGGTTGGTGCTTGCCGCGGATTATAAGCAGGGACAAGAGTTGTTTCAGGATAGAGATTTCGAAGCCAATTCGGAGTTTTATCAGCAGATCTTTGAGTTAGGGAGGAGACATAAGATTATGAATCCTGAGAAGATGAGAACAACGTATGGAAAGTTGATTTATCTTCTTCAGGTGAGCCTTCTAATCCATTTGACTTGATCCCTAAGTGAACGAAGCTTCTTTTAGGATAGCCAAACATTAGACGTTAAGGAACTTCTCAACTTCTCTTGTGTTCGTTCCATCAAAACAGTACATCTCGTGTTAGAGCAGCATGATGCCGTTGATTTGCTTCGGAATGATCTTATCACGATTGCCACGCAAGAAATCTACTCTGAAGGCCGCACAAGACGCGAAATTCAAAAGGACATCAAAGCTAAGGAACGTGCCATCGAAGCGCTTTCGTCTGGCTACGCAAAGAACGGGCTATCACAGGAACAAATTCGTCAGTGTTTATATTCCATTGGAGATAATCACGCGTTTTTGAGGGTCAACCGTGATCCTTGTGATCAAATGATTGCTCATCTGAAGCAATACTTCCATCCTACGCAGGCGAAGGATCAGAAGAGCAGCCTGGCGATTCGAAGCGGAAAGGGTGGTGCGAGACTGTCTCATGATCATAGTAAACAGTATGCCTATGTCCTACAGAGCTTAACCCTCTGGAGGGAGATTTTACATGGTGCATGTCTTTTTGCTAGTGAACAAGTTCTCTCACTGATGACCAATCCATCATACAGATATGTTCCACTTCTGGTCTCTCGCCGAACAAGATCTGCTTTCAGAAAATGTACCCTACCGCCTCCGGGATACAGGTCAAGGTCTCAATCGAGTCCAAGCAGCACCGAAAACGTCTCGGATGATGCAGACCATCCTCCATAAAGCCCAAAAATCTGTGGGCTCATGGATCGGTTCATCCGTCATCCACATGGGCGATCACAACGTCCCCAACGCTCTCATGTTCATTGACAAGTACACGCAAATTTATCGCATCCTCTTACCTATCTGTAACACTTTGAAACAAATTCCTGGATTGGCAGAAAAGCCTGCATTGAAGAGTTATATCGAGGATGAGTTTGGTTCGGTGGATAATTTGATGAGGGAGATTCTGGGTGATTTCTTTAGACATGGATTTGATGGATCTGGAGCAGACAACTTCTTTGATGCTGGGAGTTGCATTGATGGGCGATTGACAAGTGCGTGGAATTGGTGTTCTATGTTGGAGAAGAAGAGGTATTTTTATGTGTTCTTGTTGACCGGTGAATTTTTTTTGTCCTCTAGTCACACAGACAAGAACTGATCTTTTCACCAGGTTTCGTTGGATTTGATGGAGAATGGTGATTGTATCATTTGTATCACTTCCATAGATTATTGTTAATCTACGGGTACTGCCTTGCAACACCTAGACTAATTCTTGCTTTTTTGTTCTCCCGCTAATTGGTATGTATTATAAAGACAGAACGAGGTGTTGGATAGATGTTGTCAAGCCTCATTTGTAATCTACACTAGCCAAGGAACAGGAACTTGTTATATCTACGCGGATGAAGTAACGGGAACTTGTCCTGCCATTCTCTTTGCGTCGCTTATGACGCCTATAACTTTCTGAAGATTGACTTTCCAAGCCATCATACGCTTCTCGAGGATTTCCCATTGCTCTTTTTCAAACGATTGGACAAAGGAGCGAACGACGTAGAGGCTTTGCGATGTTTGAGAGAGTTTGCCGTGTAAGAGTCCAGTACGGATAACTGAGTGATTCACAGTTCAAATTGAGGGTGAAAGTGAAGAAGAAGGAGAGAGGAACACACTGTCAATCACCCACTTCTCGACTTGAGAAACGTCGATCTGAAGAGCTTCAGCGATACTGGTATAGGCCAGGTTCTGGCCAATGTTGTTGAAACCAAGAGTTGCAAGCGTCAGGAGACGCATTTTTCTCTCGAGATCAGCGTTGTTGAGATCTTATGAGCAGTTGCACTGTTTTAAGTATGCGAAGGAGACATTTTGAGCTTGCGACGCACTGTATTTTTTGGCAGAATCAGGGTGATTTATCTGCCAGTGTTTGAGTTCTGGAATCCCACCACTAAGAAAGACCTGCAATAGAGCAAAGAGCTCGTGGTCTTTCATGGCGATGACGGCGTCAAGTTTATAAAGAGGGTAAAAGTCAAAGAGATTAGGCAGGCGGAGTGCTGTTGAAATGGTTTCAATGGCTGCGGTCTGGGCTGTAGGTGAATTTGAGGGAAGGCTGCGGACATATGGGAGAGAGTACTGATATGCTGTTGGTCTAGATCACTTTGATGTTAACAGAGATCAAGTGTAGAAAAAGAGGATGAGGACGAACACTTGATCGGCAGAAGTGAAAGTATCAATAAGGGATTTTAGGAAAGTGGATTTGTCCTCGGGACTGATGTCCCACTCTTTTAGCCATTTTTCAACTGTTGCTGGTTGTAGTTGAAGGGTATCAAGTTGGTCGTTTGAGGATGCAAAGTTCAGAATCGTGCTGTACACAGTCAAACGGAGAGGGGATGTCCTGGGAATGACATTAAAGAGATTAGACAGACTATAAGCAAGATTCAGAAGGCGGATGGGCTGAAGAGATTGTCAAGCTGACATGCGGAATTTTGTTGAAGGCCTCTTGGTGGGTTCCGACGAAATTGTTCGTAGGAGTGAGGCCAGAGACTCTTTGATCTGTGGTGAATTCAGGGGCCATAGCGTGAATAGATGAGAGAACACAAGGTTGTAGAAGCCCTCAATTTCTGTTCGCGGGAGTCAGCCGTTATCTTCCATTAATATCATGTTCACACCTTTATCGTTTCCCTCTCCGAACTGCTTGATCTCTCCCACCAACTTGGAAAGAATGGCTCTCTGCTGCACTTGGTCCTCTTCAAGCGGTGTCTTTCCTTCTTCTGTCTTGAAATCATCTTGAAATGACGCGATGAAAGGGGTGCGTTCATCTTCAGGATGACTTCTGGCAATAAATACGACAAGCTCGAGAATCTGTATTATAATGAGTTTGTAGGGTACGGAGATCGGTACGCGTTTCCTGCACCTGCTCTTCGAATGTCCCCTCGCTGAAAATTGCGACAGAGTCCGTAATGTCAGCCATCGCACTTGGAGACGTATATTTTTCTCATCTACGTACAACAAAGCCAAATCTTAGGGCGCGAAGACTATTTTTGTAGCCTTGTCCACTAGTCTCTCCTTATCATGAAACTTCTCGTTCGCTGCCTCCTGGCCTTAACATTTGCCTCGGGTGCCTTTGCATCTACTCAGGGACCCTACCCCTTCCATCTCAAGGAAAGAATACATGTTCCTCTTGGTTGGGAGAGAGTGGCGCCAGCCCCAGCTGACCACATCATCCGACTGCGCATCGGTCTTCCTCAGGCCAATTTTGCTGAACTGGAAAGGCATTTGCAGGAAATCAGTGACCCCAGCCATTTACGCTATGGCCAGCACTTATCCAAGGCACAGGTGGAGGCGCTCGTCGCCCCCGAGCCAGAGAGCATCACGTTCGTCGATGATTGGCTGGCATCTTTCGGTTTAGGGCAGAACGATCTCAGCCGCTCTTCGGCTGGAGATTGGGTCATTGTCCACGTTCCTGTCCATGTTGCAGAGAAAATGCTCAACACGGTGACTGTCCTTTCCGTTCTGACCCTGCTATCCCTAACCCGGTAACCTCAGAACTATTATGTCTGGCAATACAAGGACACCGATGATTATCTGATTCGCACCACAGAGTATCATCTTCCTAGCCATGTGCATGGTCATGTCGACGTTGTTCAACCAACTACTCTCTTTGCTCGATGGAGCAAGATGAGGACTACCTCATTCTTTGAGGACGACATTACCCAAATCTTTGACGACAATTCAGATGCGTCGCTCATTAATAAAATTGCTGCTTGCAGGGTGGGGGTCACAATTGACTGTTTGCAAGAGCTTTATAACTTCCGGTCGTATACACCTGCCGCCCCCAAACAGAACGCGATTGGGATTGCCTCCTACCTTGAACAATATATCAACAATCAAGACTTGCAGGATTTTTACCAAGACCAAAGACCCGAGGCTGTTGGTAGCGGATATCGGCTGATTTCTGTGCATGGGGAGTGTTCCTGATGTATACTCTTCGAAGATGTGCCTAACGTAGGTGATTTTAGGCGGGAAAAATGACCAGAACGTCTCCAATGCTGGGAGTGAAGCCAACCTTGACTCTCAATTCGCATTCGGCCTTACCTGGCCAACCCAGGCAGTTGCTTGGACAACTGCGGGTCACCCACCTTTCAAACCTGATAACCAAACTCCTACTAATACAAATGGTGCGTTCTGCTCCTCGTTTCCGTCAGTGTCATGCTGAATCGATCATAGAGCCCTTTCAGGATGTAAGATGTCTACACAATAGAAGTACTGCTTTGATGACAATGTGTTCTACAGTGGATGGATGCTGTTTTGGCAGAGCATCACCTTCCACAGACGATCTCTACCAGTTATGGCGAAGAGGAACAGACAAGTATGTGGTCCGCCAGTTCTGTATTGACTGTGAATGTAAACATACCCCGACCCCGATAGTCCCCTTCTCTTATGCAGTTCGGACTTGTAACAGCATTGCTCAACTCGGTCAGTGCACTAGAACCTCAATTTTAGGAAGGTAGTTGACAACAACATTATCGCAGGTGCTCGTGGCGTATCTATGTTGTTTTCTTCTGGTGACTTCGGTGTTGGGGATGGTAGCTCCGATCCTGAAAACCAAGCTTGTCAGACTAACAATGGGCGGAATGAAACTCGCTTTATGCCTACATTTCCAGCGAGGTATAGCCATGATAATCTCTTGTCTCCTGAAACTCTAACATAATTGTTGCTTTGTAGCTGTCCCTAGTGAGTTTGATGGCACCTTGTAGTTTTCGTCTGCTCATATGTTCCACAGTTCCACATCCGTAGGAGGCACAACCAATATTCCTGAGCAAGGCGTTTACTTCTCTGGTGGAGGCTTCAGTGATTACGTTGGTGCGGACAGTTGAAAGAAGGAATAGATGCTTACAAATTTCCTATGATTGATAGTTTAGCAGACCCTTTTATCAGTCTCAGGCCGTTCAGGGATACCTCGATAAACTCCCGAAAGGGTTATATTCAGGGTTGTACAACACGTAAGTAAATTCCTAGAGTCATGCAATTTAATCTATGCCTTGAACTGACTTAATCTCTCCTTAGGACTGGACGAGTAATTGCTTTTTTAAACTGTATGAACTGCAGCTCACGCGATGACACAGGGCTTTCCTGACGTAGCTGCTATGAGTAGGGGTTTCCGCATCTACCTTAAGGGTAGGCCCACAAGTATCGCGGGCACCTCGGCCTCTGCTCCGGCATTCGCTGCAGTAATCGCTTTACTGAACGATGTTCGTTTATCCCAGAAACAACCTCCTCTCGGTTTTTTGAACCCCTGGCTCTATGGAAAAGGTCTAGCTGGTCTTGATGATGTCACGGTTGGCAACAACCCTGGCTGTGGTACTCAAGGTTTCAATGTACGTATGCGATTAGGTGTTGTAATATTTTTTCTAACGCGAAGTAAATTATTTCCAGGCTTCAGAAGGATGGGATCCTGTCACTGGTCTTGGTATTCCCGATTTTGAAAAGATGAAGAAGCATCTACCTTAACTTCGAAAACAGCAGTCTGTCGTAGAGGATGTAACTGACTGTTGTTCGAGCTCAAGCTCGAGCTCCATATACCCGATACTGATCGTTTTCTGCTGTAGTGCTAAATTTCTTGTATGATGCCACCTAGACTTGAACGTTACTTGAACGTTGTGAAAGAAAAGATTTTGACACAGATTTACATCTTATTCTTTGAGAACCTGCGATACTCCACACAGATGTCATGATGATGAACAAATGACCTATGCAACTTTAAGAGATACCTCCAAGTCAGATTGCGTAGTTCTCTACGTTCTGTCAACTTATAGAACTAGTTTATGATTCAGGAGAAACTCTCTTCAACAATGTCTGATACTATCATGTTCTGTCCTTGCTGCCGATCAGACCTTCTCCTAAGGTGTCCAATGCATTCACATATATAGGTGGGTATATAAGCAGCATAGTTATTTGTATTTGCTCTCCGTTTGCACCCTCCCCCGATCGTATTTCATCAATATGTATCACAAATTTACCTGCACTGCCCACGGGAACTCACCCAGTATGATCATTTCATGGTAATCAATCAAATTTGATTTTCTAAATCATGTCCGAGAGTTCAGATGTTGTCTCTAAATATAGAATGAACATGCTAATCCTTTTTCTATTCATCATCAGTACCCCAATCCTGGCTGTGCCGAAGTTGCTGCCATAGTGTACCATTGTGAGGATCTATAAAATAGCTCTTGTCGCTGTAAATAGAGGCAGTGAGGTTTTCGGTATTGTTGCTGAGCATTTCATGCTCGAAGAGCACAGTAGTAGACCGTGAGATCTGTTGAACATGCAAGCAATGTCTCGTCCTTGGGATAATTGGGAGCATGATATCATTATTGTGTCGCATCGTAATGTAATACGGTGTGACCTGGAAACTCGTTACGGGAATTTTCTCAGACTGGAATTTCACACGTTCACTGCATCCTCAGAATTTCCCAGATTCTTACGGGAAGTCATCCACTGTAACCACATGACAATTCTACGCAGAGGCTAATCAACATCATTGGTCGATTGAGGGGTCAACATTCTGGTGCTGAATGTACCATTCATATTTGTTGAATTTTTCCTAAAAAAAAAGAACGCACCCTGTTTGGGATGGCCAGAATGGACTAGTAACGATAATGTTGGTGATGTGACATTACTGCATTGATGGGAGGACCCCAATATCAACTAGCCAGGTATCTGGGCTAGTTGTCTTGAATGAGCAGAATCAAGTAGGCTTGAGAAGGCCTAAAGTTGCCACCCAGGACTGCTTGATGGGATCACTTGCAATTGGGACCCTACGACAAGATAAATCTTGTGTTCATGAAATAATGTATTAATTCCACAATTAACGAGGGAATTGCTCCCTCCTACCTGTTGGAATGTCGAGCGTTACACTAAAAATATCTTGGTTTCATCTCTTAGTTACTGAGTGTTCGTGTTTCATGTTGCGATAGTAGATAGTTGAGATGAGGCTCGTTGTGCGTACCCCATCAGCTCTTCTAATGGTTATTTTCGTGCTTCTAACTTTCAAGTGCCGATCTTCCAAACTTGCGGGTATAAAGTCTGGGGAATTTGGTCAAAGATACTGCTGTCACCATGAGGTCCTTCTTAACCTTCGGACTAGTGATAGCAGGGGGCATGCTATCAAAGAATGCTGACCAGCACTACCGGCTTAAAGAATCAGTCACTCCGCCTGTCGGATGGGTAGAACACGGCTCTCCAGACCCTAATCACATCATCCATCTTCGTTTTGCTTTGCCCCAACCAAAATTTAGGCTCCTGGAACAAAACCTCTACGAAATCAGTGATCCGTCCAATGAGCGTTATGGCCAGCACATGTTCAAAGAAGAGGTCGAGGCATTGGCAGCTCCTGATCAAGAGAGTATTGATGTCGTCAAAGCATGGTTAACCTCATATGGGATCGGAGATATTCGATACTCGGCTGCGAGGGACTCGTTGAAAGTTTTTGTCCCAGTTTCGAAGGCAGAAGAGATGCTCAACACGGTGTCTTCATGGTTTATAGGTTTCCCGGTCAACTAAGCTCACATGCAAACAAATAGAATTACTCCGTTTGGGAACACGTCGAGAGCAAAGAATACCTTGTCCGGACGACACATTACAGCTTGCCTGGCGCTCTTCATGACTACGTGGACTTTGTACAACCCACGATCTTGTTTAGTAGATTTAAAGAATCCAAGTCAATGATCTCATCGGTGGAAGATGCTCCTACGTTCAATGCATCCACTACTTCTATTGACATTGGCAATGGAATCATGGTTGATCCTTCTTGTAATAGTACTATCACGCTTGGCTGCCTCATGCAGCTGTACAACTCGACCGGCTTCGAGGCTCAAGGGAACGGATCTATTGGTATCACTGGCTACCTCGAAGAGTTTGTACGGTGTCCTGTCAAGGCCATCACGAGAATTCCACTAACTTATAGATCTCATGTAGGCCAATACCCAGGACCTACAGTCCTTCTTCGCTGAACAGCGCCCTGATGCGGTGGGATCGAACTTTACATTCGTCTCTGTTGCTGGTCAGTGTATATTTGTCATGCCTAAGCTTCTGACTCAATGAAATTCATGACAGGCGGATTGAACAATCAATCGTTAGCTGCTGCTGGTAGCGAGGCCAACTTGGATACACAGTTTGGGTTCGGAATTTCTTATCCTATTCCAGTTCGTATCGCTTTCATCTCGAAACTTCTTATAATGTGAATAACCGCTATCCCAAGGCGACATTCTATTCAACTGCAGGCCGAGCGCCGTACAAACCAGGTGGAATAGACCCGCCTGATACCAACGAGTAAGGTTTGCCATACTTCGATGTCTGAACCACATCAGGCCTTATCTGGATTGGCTCGACTACGTGCTCGCACATCCCAATCCACCTCTCGTCATTTTGACTAGTTACGGTGACGTTGAGCAGACTAGTACGTCGTATCCAATCATTGGATTAAAATGTCTGTCTGACAAAATTGCTGTAGTCCCAGAGAGCTTCGCTATAAGGGCCTGCAGAGCCTTCGCACAGCTTGGTGATCTCTTGTTCCGTACTATTTACTGGTTGTTCTGAAAGGACTCATGCGCGTCTTCTCAAGGTGCACCGGGTGTTTCATTGATTTTCAGTTCTGGCGATGATGGTGTTGGTGACGGTGATCCCAACCCTGCGACTCAACGGTGCTTCACCAATGATGGTCGGAATGTCACTAGGTTCATGCCCAATTTCCCCCCTTCGTGAGTATCTTGTATGAACTGCGACGTTGTTCAGCAAGATAATCTGCCTTCATGATGACAGCTGTCCTTTGTGAGGATCGCGACAGACCAGATCTTTTGACTGTCTAATATTTGTTTTAGCGTCACTGCTGTCGGGGGTACTGACTCCATTCCTGAGGTTGCAGTGTCTTCTTTCTATTCGGGAGGTGGATTTAGTGCTATCGTAGGTTGGGGATTATTTCAGATGACTTGATATCTGACCCATCTCATCAGTTTTCACGACCAAAATATCAAGATAAGGCCATTCCCCAATATCTCAGCGCTTTATCTAATGGAACATACGCGGGCTTATTCAACCCGTATGTAATTTTATATCTGACACTACTCACTGAACGTCAAATTCGACTCTTTATTACAGGAGAGGAAGAGTACGTCCGTTATCCGAGTGAAAAAGCAGAATACTTACCAGCGCCTCTTTTTATAGGGATACCCTGATGTCTCAGCACAATCCCACAGATACCGTACCTGGCTGAGTGGAAAGCCTATTCTGGTCAGCGGAACTTCTGCCTCCGCTCCTGCTTTCGCAGGTTTCATTGCCCTCCTGAATGATGCTCTTCTATCTCGAGGTCTTCGTCCTCTCGGATTTTTGAATCCCTTAATCTACTCTGCCCCGGAATTATTCAATGACATCACCATTGGCAATAATTCTGGATGTGGCACCAGTGGTTTCAATGTGAGTATTTGGCTGATGTCGATGTTTTAAAATCACTGTTTATTGGAGCTATCTTCAGGCCACAGAAGGTTGGGATCCTGGTAAGTGTCTTGGTCTTCAAGGCAGACAGGCTGATTGACGTTGACTTGTGAAACAATGATCAGTGACTGGCGTCGGTACTCCCAACTTTGGAAAACTCTTAGCTCATGTAACTCGAAGCGGGTACAAGTCAGGGTAATGTATAGACGCAGTAGAAGCTGACCTTGGTGCATAGACAACGAGAAAAATCTTGATCGAGCTCGGACAGACCACAACCACAATGCTACGATGGAAAAAAAAGTATATTCAGAGTCAAAAAAAGATGGCAAGCTGCACAAAAGAACTTGGCAATGCAAACCAAGAATTGGATATCACAAACTTCAACGACTGTCAAAAGCTTCAAGAGTTGAAGAGGGGAAAGCGGAGTATACTACAAAGATGAATTTTTTTACCTATAGAACTACGAGTATGTATGAATGTTATTGCAATCAAACAACCAGACAGAGCAGATGGAAGATAACAATGAGAATTGAATGTACTGGTTACTGAGAGAATTGAGAGATGGATGCAGGTGCGTGTAATAAAGTGAGTAATGACAACGGAAAGCAAATTAATGGTGTGAATGTTGTCTCTGAGGAGGGAAAGCCCAAGAATGAAGGATAGTAAAAGCCATACCAATCATTATCATCGTAAGAAACCAAAATTGAAACCAAACTGCAACTCTTGACAGTGCGAGATAAGAAAGCCTGAGAAGATGATACACTTTCACTCAATAATAGGTAGTTCCGTGAGTTTCCATGGGTGGATACGCTTCATATTGCCCAGCTTGTGATGCATCCATGTATTGTGGGTATCCATATATCGGTTCTGGATAATAGTATTGTTGGTACGTAGGGTAAGGGATCATTGGTTGAATCGTGTTCGTGCTCGCTTCAGCAGATACACTTGCCTCTGGGGGAGATACATACGAGGGGAAGGTGTTCACATCGGGGGGCGAGCTGTACGGATTATATCCATACTTCACACCGGGATGAGAAGGGGGAGCAGCATACGAGACAGACGACATATTGAGACGTGATGGATCATTATCATTGAAAGAAGCAGCTGGTGTTCGTTTAGTGTTGTCATTCAACTTGACAGTCGCTTCATCAGGAGCCCGAATTTCTATACGAGAAGCTCTCGGAAAAGAGAATATCGGAACACCGGTCGCCGGATCAATAAAACCACTGGCTGATGATGCATGAGAATGCGAAGGGGATTGTTGGACGAAATCAGGAGACATGATGGAGGAGTTATGCATGTGAGGAGAAACGTAGGATGGACGAAGATGTGGATGCACGTTTGGTCGGAGGTTGTAGTTATGGGGTGGGGCAGCAATAGGGATATAAACAGGGCGACCAGTCGCCATTTCGTAAGGAATACCAGGCTGATCGAAAGCAACACCAGGAGGAAGAGCAGCATAATAGGGAGAAGGATATGTAGAAGAAGGATGTGTAGATGATGGACTGTAAACCGGCTGGATTTGGGGGAGAGACGGTCGCTGGTGAGCGGCCTGAGAAACAGGTGATTTAGTGACTTCGTCATTGGGCGTTTCAGCTGCAGGATCACGCAATACAGCTTTTTCAGTTTGTGCTCGTCTCGTTGGGTCTGTTGAAGGAGTACTCATGCTTAGCTGCTCAAGCTGTGACCTGATGACAGGATTAGGGTCTCCAGCAGAAGGCGATGGCTGAGGACAGTCACTTTGCCTATCGGTAATAGAGGATGATTTGACACTTGATGGAGCTGGGAGGGGGATAGGCTCCGTGTTGACAAGACGAGGCCTGACTTTAAAGACGTCGTCTAAAGAGGTCTCATCTGCTGTATTTAGCAATTCCTCTTCTTCGTGCCTGACTGGAAGTTTGACTACAACAGCCCTGTCACCAACATCAGAGCCAGCTACACTGGCTGTTGCGACTGAGACGTGGTTGGCCGCTTCTGAGAGATGATATGAAGACAAGGAACTGATAGGTTGAGTTTGGGATCCTGGGAGGTGGACTCGGTATGATGGACCTGAACCACGGTACTTGGGCTGAGAATAAAGGAAATTCTCACTTTGCTTCGTCCACATGTGCTCAGGTCTCATAACATACCAGACGCGATCAGGTTTGATCATGGCAGAGGCACGACGTCCTGGGTTGACAAGTTCGCTACGGGGCAGTCCGCTACGACCTCCACGAGATCCACGGGGGGCAGCTGTACTACCTCGACCACGAGCTGAACCACGAACTGATGAACCAGCTTGGCGTTGAGCCTGGGTTTCTGAACGCTGCTCTTCCTTTCGCTTCATCTCTTCAAAACCATCATGGGTCCACGGTTGTTCAATGGGGGGAAGATTGACTTCTTCCTCTTTATTCTCATCAATGTGTGACCCGCGTCGAACTGGTCCGGATACAAGACCACCTCTGTCTCTGCCACGGCCCTGCCACTTACCTCGCCACCAGCCACTGAGGCTACGCAAGTCTTTATCCATCAAGCGGTCATCATGGCCCCAAAAGCCGCCGACTTTAGGAACAAAAGAAGGATCACTTTCAAGTCTTTGTTGATATGCCTGGCGAGCGCTTTGCCCTAAAAGACGTTTAGGTTGAGGGATAGAGGGTTTAGATAAATCCTTTTCTGGTGGAGTAATCTCTTCTGTGGTGTTACCATTCACAGATTTAGACGGTGAAGCGGGGAGAACTGGAGAGAAAGTATCTGTGTTTTTTTTCTTGTTTGGCTTCCTTGTTCTCTTCTGGGAAGGCCGTGGATCCGGTGTGGCATTCACCTTGAAGTCGGAGAACTCGATGACAGGTAGCTCTGAAGCGCCATTAATTGGATCTGTAACCATTTCCGACCAATCCCCAGTGGTCGAAAACAAAGTTCTCGAAGAATCATCATTTATAATGTTGTCTTTTTCCAATGCACCGGAACTATGGCTTGTATTAGGGGTGTGAGCATCAATCTGACGGTCAGGAATATCGTCTTCAGATGCAGAATGTTCTGATTCTGTGGCCGAGTCAGGCGACAAGGACTCATCTGAATCGAACTCTGAGTCTGTGGGGACTGTTCGCTCGATTTCGTCGTCACTCTCGATGTCACCTCTTGCAGGTCGTCTCCGTCTTACAAGCCTCGACTTGTTCGTGCGTGCTTTCTGCGATACAGCTGGCATAGTTGCAACTAACAGCGCGAGGGGCTCAGCAAAAAGGGTATATAAATTGATATGGACTTGCCTTTGAGAATGAAGTGAGAAAGAAACAAGGAGGTGCTGTATCGTACAGCATCAGAAATTTGGAACTCCGCAATGACTCAGGCCATGCTCCCTCCTGGCTCCCTCCTGGCTCCCTCCTCTCAACCATGGATCCTGCCCACCCTCAGAGCTTTAATCACCGTTCTGAACTCCTCTCAACAGGTCGAATATACCATTTTGTAATGTGGCATCCCCTTCGAGGCCTAAGCAGTCGCTTATCGGGTATATCAGATTGACCAACAACCAGTCCGTTACAATCCTCAGTTGAATACGACACTCCTTTGTATCTATGGTTTCCCTGACTTCTGGTAACGAGTTCTGCAACAAGGCCGTCAAATCTCGGTGCTCATGATGTCAGGTATGGATGGCGCTACCAGATCGGACCGTGGGTGCAAGAAGGCTTCCGTGTCGTGGTGCCCGATATGCTTGGTTATGGAGAGACAGATAAACCCCAAGATTTCAGCGAATATACGACCAAAAGACTGTGTGCGGATCTGGCCGCTATATTAGACTTGATTGATCTACAAAAGATTGTACGGATCAAATATTTAATCCACAGCGCTGACTGATTTCCAAAAGGTCGTCATTGGGCATGATTGGGGCTCTTTTATTGCAGGCAGGTTTGCCCTCTGGTATCCGGATCGCTTATCTGCTCTCATCATGTGAGTGCAAACCTCCTTCTACCCAAGGGTATCACCCTCACATGCTCTCGTCAGGCTGAGTGTTCCCTACACCCCTCCCTCGCCTATATACACACCCATTCAAGAGATTGCAAGGAAGTCACCGAACCTCAAATATCAAGTATATTTCGCCAGCCAAGAGTCGACAGCTAACATCGAAGCCAACGTATGTCCAGCTTTGTTTCCAGAGGTTGACTAATTTCAGCGACTTACCAGCTTCGAGGATTCTTATCGATTTGTTATTATCCACCTGAATTAATTTCGGGCCATTCACTTGACGAACTCTTGAGCAAGTTATCATCCGACCACACACCTGAAGCAGAAAATTCAGTCTTACTACCCCAAGTTCGTTCAAGTTGACGCATCTTTGCAGTTATTTCAATTCCCTTGATCAGGAACTTGATTATTACGTTCAAGTGATGAGTAAAGGTATGAACGGACCTCTCAACTACTACCGAACGACAAAACATAGGCACGAGGAAGAGCTTGGTGAGTGACACGTAGTTAATCTCCCATATCTAGTGCTGATCCTATCAAGCTGCAGACCTTCCCTCCAACCTTCGTCCAGACTTACCCGTCCTTTTCATGTGGGGAACTGAGGATGTTACGGCTATGCCTACAGCAATCCAGAACTCCGGAAAGTTCATTTCAAGACATCAAGATATCGCTCTGGAGGACAGGGGTCACTGGATCATGGTGGAAGCTAAAGATCAGCTGACCGAACGGATCTCTCATTGGTTAAAGAGCATAGGAGAATACAGCAAGGGAAAGCTCTGAAGAGACTTTCCTTCGACAAATTATTCATACGAGATAATGAGAAAAGGGAAAAGGGAGGGGCATTCGCTTCTCATATATACAGGTTTGCCACCTGTTGGGAGAATGGTTAAACAAAGATGCATAGTTTTTTTCGGTAATGTAAGATAGTTGGAGAGTTTTACAGTTGCTGTTCATTATCATGAGGAAATGACGTTCTCTCTTCTCAACTCGCCGTGGCGTCTTCGGCGTGAATGAACCAACTTACGCTGCTGGGACAACCCAAAAAAGCTGATGCGCCCCTTTGGATGGCGTCGGAAAAATCCAAAGATAATATATCTTCTGGTACTTGTGAATGAATAAGTAGTGTTTTATCAATATGGAAACCCTTTGATCCTCGACCAATCATGACTTCAACGCCGACAGACGAAGAACTCACACAACCTCAGAGACCTCCGTCGCCCCCTCATATGACGTTCGCGGTTCGTGGTATTCACGTATGGTCACGTCCTTCGGCCACTCGACAGAAAAACTCATTGTCCATATATCATGCCATCATGATCATGTCTCGTTTTGCCACTCGCTAGCCCCCAGACTTTTCTACATTCAAGCAGAAAGACTATCGCCATCCGACTTCTCAAGGCATCACCCATGTCGCATGGAATTGTAATGGAAAAAAACTTGCAGGCGTTGGAGTTGACAAGACAGCAAAAGTCTGGAACCCAGAGAAAAATGTAAGTCTTCTGCCACACAAAATGACTGTCTCTGTCTTGAGATTTGACTGTCATGCTGAATGGCTGGTTGACTGCAGCAGCTCGAGTTTAGATCTGCTCAAGTCTACTCTGGTGGACATTCAGATGATGTTGATTACGTTTCATGGAACCCAACACACCCCGAGTTATTCTGCACATCGAGTCAAAAGGACAGGAGAATTGTATTCTGGGATGCACGCCGTGGGTTACTTTACCGACTGTCATACACTTTTTCTTTACTCAGTCCACTCTCTCAGAAAGTCGTTTTATCCAACAATGCTCTCTGAAAGTCACGCCTACATACACCCAGTACGCTCCAGATGGACGGTCGCTTTTATTCGTCACGGCCGCTCATCAACTGATGTTCATGACTTATGGTAAGGAGACTGAAGAAGCGAAAGAACAATGGCAAACCAAAGTTTTGCCAAATCAAAAAGATTCAGTTCGTCAGGTTTTATGCGCGACGTAGCGTTCTCTATTGATACAATACTCAGGTTGGTTCTAAAGCCATCTTCAACCATTCAGGAGATGGTCTCGTGGTCGCTTTTCACTCTGAGCATACTCTTCGAGTGATCGATTACCCCAGTTTGGAAGTCAAGGACTCCCCAGCAGCTCACGTTGGTGGGTGTATGGCTTTGGCTTTGGATCCAAGGGGAAGGTAAATCAAGAAAAATCCTCCCCATGTGAACTTTCTAGTTGAATTTTTTTTCTCCTCTTGCAGATATCTGGCTTCGGGTGGTTTGGATTCCATAGTGAATCTTTTCGATATGAGAGACTGGATAGTCGCTAGGACTCTGACAGCTTGCGAGTACGACATTCATATTCTCGTTTTCATCCCGATTTACTTATTGATTTTCTCATAAATAGATACAGTGTCAATGATTTAAGCTTTTCTCATGATGGCGAGTTCCTCACAATCGCGAGCACGGGACCCTACATCGATATCGTAAGTCCTCACTATACCTCGTCGAGAACTTTTCAGACTAATCTATCTCAGTGTGCTACGGAGACAGGTGCTTCTGTACATCGTATATCTGCTCTAACGCCATCTCCTACCGTATCTTGGCATCCTTCGAAACATGTCGCTGCCTATTGTGGACAAATAAAGGCACGAGAAGGCGGCCCACCACCCGTTGCTATCGTCAGTATTTTTGGTTCCGTAGAGTAATTAGCCAAGCTTTTTGTACTTTGAGACGAAGATTCCCACCTTATCACTTGAGACGAATCAAACAACAATTCTAGCTGCTCATGATCAAGTGATTTCCTAATCATGGTACATCGTATGATAGAAAAACCGAAGAAGTCAAACATAACAGATCTAGAAAGCATAAAACATGATTAAAGCAGTCTATACGAATACGAAAGCAAGCATGATAGATATCAAGAAAGAATCTCAAAAGTTCAAATGCTATGTTTGAACGCAAGAAAGACGTATACGAATATGTGTGTCTCTATTGAGCATGACAAGAAAATGAGTAGATGGGTAAATAAATGGCTTGACGTGTATGAGGGTGCATTCCGAGCGCTACCAAAAGAACGCAACAGAAATTCAGACGGAAATCTGTACCGATGGCGATTACGAGTCATAATGGGTCATGAGCGGTCATGAATGAGAACGTGAAGAATATAGATGAATGATAAAATAAAGGGGGAGTTCATCATGATAGATAAGGAATCAAGGTGGCGCAAAGAGGTCGGGGATAGTAATATTGACAGGCGAATTAAGATGGCTTGAAGCATTGTTGGGTATCATGTCAGAAAAAAAAGTCAATGGCGATGCAAGTTGTACTCAGATCCACCGTGTTCAGTCTCAGAGGGAGGACGAACAATGACTTGGGGTAGGACTTCAGTCTGGCGTAAGATGCCCCGTATCTTTGAAGTCTCAGACCTTGCCAATTTCAACGGCTTCAATTTCCTGCGATGAGAGCCAAGGCTGATGTTGGGATCCGAGTTTTCGTCCGCATTTTCTCGCGCTGCTTTAGACTGCTTTTGCTTCTTCCCAAAACTCAAAGGTCGAGTTTCGTTCATCGTGGTGGAACTTATGGCAGCATTGGCACCTCGATTTTGGAGCAGCGTAAGAGGGCGTAAGCTAGCTTTATGCGAGTCAGACTTGGCGCCAGTGAAAATGGAAGACACGTTCGAAGCTTTGCGTTGAAGTTTATTGATTTTAGGTGCTAGTGGTTTGATAGCACGACTAGGCCACCGAGTCATCGTGGGTGCAGATCCAGCATCAGGTATCACATCATCGTCCATAGATTTTTCTGATTTGATATAAACAATGCCCGAGCGCTTGTGAGTATGCTTTTGCAGTGACAAAGGTTGTCTGTGAACTTTCTTCTCAGTAAAGCTATTGTGGGGGGTGCTCTCGGCAACTGGGCCCGAGGCAAAATCTGTATCATCGTCTTCAAAGAACGTCATGGTGGAAGCAGCAGATCCGATCAGAGAGTTACGAGCATGATCTAATTCGCCACGAATGTCAACACGAAGCGTGCAGCTGGATGTCGCACGACTAAAGTCAGCCTCGCTAAAAGGGTTCAAAAAGTTGACATCATCCTGATCTTCCAAATGCTCTTGGATCTGAATGAGAGGGGTTGTACTGGGAAGAACAGACTCTGCCCCCAAAATCGTATTCCTCCTCCTCACTTCAACATTACTCGGGATAGTGGAATACTTGTAACGGGCAACTTTGTCCTCAATAGCGTCGCGAGTGTGCGCACTCCACACTGAGGGAGAGTGGATGCCACCCTTTCCAAGACTCAGGCTACATTGCATTCATCAGTATGAATAGACTCAGCAGAAGTGTGTGTAAAAGATACCTGGGTAGACTGTAATGTTTCTGGTGCTGTCCAGACTTTTTGCCTCGAGCCGGAGTCGATGCAATATGAGGTGAAAAAGAGTCGAGCCAGAGCCCGTTCACTTTTTTCGACGCTTTCGACTCATGGCTCCTGCTATAACTACTACAGATAGAGTACTCATCGGTCGCTTTTGCGTCGTCTCCAACGTTCAACCTACGAACAAAGAGAGGGAAGATCCCAGCAGTCATTGCCTCAACCTCGGTTACATCGTCAGGTCGGTTGAAATTGAATCCAGAAGAAAATGACTTCTTGTGGGTGATAGCAAGAGCTTGACGAACACTAGGTGGAGTTGGCGGCAAGGGGAAGGGGGGTGGAGGAGTGGGGCTGATCTTGAAACTTGCAGTAGGAGTCGGTGTGCTTGGCCCGTTGACTGGAGTGGTGGATCGAGAACGAAGATGCCCGGATACCCTCTTTGTGGTCGCGCCCGTCGCTATGACCTCTCCCTTCTCAGGAGGAGTACTAGGAAGAATGACAGTCTGGGCAAGTGTAGAATAATGACGTTGAGCAATCATGATCTTGCTCGTAATAGCAAGGCATTCATCTCCAGAAAGGTGAGAGCTAGCATTGGATCCAGTCTTCCTTCGGTCGTTCTCTGCATTTTTCGGTTTACTTTTTGAGAGAACAAACTCATTACGCATGGGTGATGGCGGAGCGACAGGCTCGTCTGTGCATTCCTTTGGTAGGGGAATGACCGAGAGTTTGGGACAGGGATTAAGAACCTCGATTGCACGACCGAGTTTGCCCTTGCCATCAACAGCATCACCTTGGGCAATCCAGACGTCACCGCTGCGACTACCCTCCACGACAGTGATACTGGCGGTCATGCTGCGCTTAGGTCCAAAAGAACCAGAACGAGGGATGCAGTTCTCGGGCTTAGGTAATCCTAAAGCTGGCGAAAGTTGACTGGAGGCGTCAAAGAGACCAGTAGGGATAGGGAAAGAACATCGGAATATAATGTTGAAAGCCAATATGGGAGAGGATAACAAGATCGAGAGCATGAAGAAAGTGCTAACAACCAAGGGACAAGTATGATTTTGAGAAACAATGACAAGGTAAGGCAAAGAAAATGTCTAGTAAAGATGTATTCATTTGATGCAGGCAACGTATAGAAGTGGAACTCACATAGGGAATCAATATGAACAAGAACCAGCCCACATTACGAATGAGAGAGACATCCAGGGTCGAACTAGGTGGGCTTGAGCAAAGGGGAACTGCTTTTTCCGCCTGACTTGGATTAAAGCCGTACCCACCGAGGACTTGTGCGCCACCCAAAGCAGGATTGATGGATTGCGATACCAGGGTCGATGATGTGTGACAGCCCCGCATACTTGGAGTATAAATTGATGGCTCATTTTTTGTAGTAGTAGGGAATGACCAAGCGGACACCGTGCTACGAGAGCCATCACTTGATGTCAACCATGAAGTCTGAGATCCCAGGCGAGGACGGGGTGTGTCCCTGCGAAATGGATCCGGGTCTGCGATACAAGGTGAAGCCCGACTATATGGTAAAGGCAAGGGAGGGACAGGGGGAATTTCCTCCTGCGAATCCGCCCCGAACCAATAGCCTGACTTGGCAGGAACGGAATGATGACCTCCAGCCTGAGGGCGTCCATGACCATTAGATGAAGGATGAGCAGAGTGCTGTGTGGAAAATGACCATGCCGAGATGGAGCAGTGGCGAGAACTGGTGCTCGAGTTCGATGAAATCCAAGAACCAGTTTGACGTAATGCATCGATATCCTCGGTAGCAAATGATGGACGTGGCTTCTCGAGGGTTTCTCGAACCGGCGGCCAAGAATCCATCTCTTCATTGATGGCATTTAGATTGCGCTTGATGACGAACAACGTAGTGAGGAGGAATGTAAGCGAAGTCAAGGTGATGGCGGCGACAGTCGTTGAGTAGGCAATTAGTCCAAAAAATAGACTACGAACACCTATACTGGAGAAGATTGCTGTCATAGCAGTGGATGTAATGACGAGAACGAGACTTGGTGCCCATAAGACCCAATGCTTTCTTCCGAAAGAGATGGGACGCCCAAGGCGAACGTGGACAAGTGTGAGTACTACTATGACAAAAAGCATGGTCTGACGGATTGTTAGGATAGTCCAGAGCCTGATTGAAGAGGTCGTGTCTGAAGCGCTTGCGAGGCCAGAGGGGCCTCCCCTCGCCTCGTTCACTACTTGCCAAACGAAGATGGCAAGTGCAGCCATGTCCAAGCTTGCTAACCATACGTGGGCCTTGTCCGCAGGAGATAACTTTCGAAAGTTCGGCAGCCCAAATTCAGCCTGAGAGGTAACATAAGGGATGTAAATTGAAAAACCTATAGATAGACTCACAGGGGCAACACGTTTGCTCAAAGGGTGTGGTGGAAGAATGGGAATTATAATACGAAGAATAACAAATGCAGAAGCAAAAAAGGACAAAAATGCGAGAGTCAATGCTGCAACAGTAGGCATCATGCTTATGGTGAATCGTCAAATCTTGAGAGAGAGCGTGAATTGCGTGAGCGTAAAGGGCGTAAGGCCTTCGTTAGACGGAAAAAACTCAGCTTTGAAGCCGTATGGAAAAATTGGCAGGAAGGAGGTAAAAGAAACCCAAGTTATACTTCCCAACTTGCCCACGGTTGGCCAGAATTACCTTTGGTTGGTCCTGAAGTAGTCTAGACCAGGACTCACCATTGACGCAACTATAGAACGATAGAACGCGCCAAGACCGGTTATCCCATTAGATGATCGGCCATCAAAGTATCATGAATATCATTGCTGACACTTTGTGCCATGCAAGCCGTAACTTGTTCTTAGTCCTGCATCTTCCTTCAAAACGTCATCAATGAACTGTGATAACCTCTCTTGTTAATTAAATGAAAGTGTGGCTTCGGAGAAGCCGTTTGGACGAATCGGAGAGCAGTGAAATTGGGGGACTTGAGCCAATTCAATTAAGGTTTCTCCTGAGTGGTCCAAAGAAGGAAAAAGCGCCACAAATGAGCATTAGATAGTGACATTGAACAAAAGGCGTGAACGGAGATAGATGAACTGATAAGAGCTATTTGCGAACATCAAAATCTTGAGACAGTGACCGAATATCCGAGGCGTGCAGCAGCGGCAGATGTTTTCGGCACCTGTCTGTTGGAGGTGTAACGAACAACAAGATGGGAAACAAGGTGCCAACTACACGAGTCCACTCGAGTCGGACAGTCTATATCTGGACCGAAAAGAGTGAACCCATGTCAAGTGAGATTTATCCGCAGGTGGCCAACGACTCCCCATAGGCAATTCTGAGCACCCAGATTCTGCCGGAATGCTTCATGCCGAGATGCAAGACCTGAATATCAAATGTGAGTCTTCTCTTGATGTCATGATCTGACAAGGAGTTAAGCCCTGCCAGAATTTCCTAATGTCCTTCAGCTTTTTATTGATAGACAGATCAAACTGTAGTGTGGAGGCAAATGTGAGCTCACATTCATTTTGCTGACACTTTTCTACCAAAGGCCATATAATGAAGTTTCTCCCCAGGATAGCGTGGGTCAAAGAGAGAGTGGGAGTTCTCATCATTGTATATCAACAGCCCCTATCAAGCTTCGAGTGGATTTTGAGTGCGCTGTAGCGCGAGCTGTATACGTGATTCTTCTTTTTTCTCACCTCTCTTGTGTCTGGATTAGTTGTGAGTGATCTGGGGTTTTATTTCACATTTCCCGTTAGGCTTCTCTTTGTAGTTTTGGACTGTGTATTGTAGGGTACTAGGTACCGCGGACTGCGATCGAGCACCGCGTTATAAATTTAAACAAAACTGTACACGTGACATCGTGATGCCGCATCCTCAGAATTAAATTTGTACTTCGCTCCTAGATTCGAGCAGTCGTCCCTTGAACACTACTACCAATCAATCCATCTCTTGATATGTATGCAGATCAAATGTTTCATCGATGGGATCAAAGTTGAGGCGGAACTTGCTCCACCCACTGAACTCTGCAGAGACGAGAGGCCATCAAATGGCTAATACCAGTTCATGAGTGTTATGTTATCCCTTTTCGTGCCCGTCACACAATTATAGCAAGCTATGTGTTCTTTTCAGAACCACGCTGTATCACTAGCCTTCCTGCCGGAAACATCTGTGTCGGGACATCTCACAACAAAGATGGGAGTGAGCTTCTTGCATGAAACAGCTTCGACATAGGAGTCTTATTCTCATCATTGGGAAACACATTTCTATGATGAGCCATCCGCACATGCGAGGGTGGTGTAAGCTTCTTTTCTGTTTTCTCGGTTCTCACTCGTGATTTCAGAGATTTGCCTAATGTGGTTGGCGCCAATATATGTAAGTTCTCCATATTTAAGGGTCGTGTTCTATACTTTTCTGTCTTTCTAAGTCCTAACCATGTTTCGTGTCGCTGCCCTTCTCGTCGGCGCTTTGCTCGCAGAAGTCGTCACAGCTGGTGGCCGGTTTCATGGCAACATGTTAAAGCCTCCTGGCATACCTTTCATTGAGGTGGAAAGATCGCAAACACCAGTTGTCAGCCGAAATGGAACTGTACTCCCTCCTTTGAACAAGACTTACGAGTTTGACCAACTCATTGATCACAATGACCCAAGCCGAGGTACTTTCAAGCAAAGATTCTGGCACACGTACCAGTTCTACGAGCCCGGTAGGTGTTGGGCTTACTTTGTAGGGTGTCTTTTACTCATGAGATCGTAGGCGGACCAATCATCATCATGACACCAGGAGAAGTCAATGCCGATGGTTTGTGATGAGCCCACAGTCATGTCGTAATATTAATCCTTCGCTCAGGATATGCGGATGGTTACCTCTCGAACAGAAGTATCAACGGCCAGATTGTGAGTGCTCATGTAAATCAGTCTGGTTTTGCCTTATTTCCCCAGCTGAACAGCAGAACGGGAGTGCCATCATATTAGAACACCGCTTCTATGGTTTAAGCAACCCCATCGACAATTTGAAAACCGAGAGCTTGAAACTGCACACAATTCAACAGGCTATCGATGACCTTGAATACTTTGCGAAGAATGTTGTGCTTCCTCAGCCCGATGGTGACCAAGTGACCCCCGATAAAACACCTTGGATTCTTGCGGGTGGTAGTTACTCGGGTGCGTACATCAAGACGGTAGTATCCATGTAACTGATGACAATTTCTAGGCGCCTTGACGAGCTGGACCATGGTCAAGTAGGGTATCTCATATCTCCATTGAATCAGGTGCTAATTTGATGTCAGCAAACCTGGCTTGTTCGCTGCGGGATATGCTTCCTCAGCGGTTGTTGAGGCCATTCTGTAAGCCTTTCGTCATTGAATTTCTCAACATGTGTATGAATCCCTGTAGTGACTTCTGGCAGTATTTTGAACCCGAGAGGGAACATATGCCTCAAAATTGTTCAGCTGATGTCCAAGTTGTCATGGCACATATCGACGAGGTCTTTTCTGGGCAAGATGCTTCTGCGATTCAGGAGATAAAAGAACTGTTTGGTATGGGCAACATGACTCACCTGGACGATGTTGCTGGCGCACGTATGTAACATCATCACTCGAAAAATTCAGACCCAAATAATCCCTGCATAGTAAGAAACAATCTTTGGCAATGGCAAGAGTTGCAACCGACATCTGGACCCAATACCCAGTTTTATACATTTTGCGATGCGCTTGAAGTTAAAGATGGCATTAGTGCACCGGCTGGAGGCTGGGGCTTGACACATGCTCTTCAGGCCTGGGGGAACTTTTGGACAGATAAATTTCTAAAATTTCGTGAGTAGGCGTGATTGTTCCAAGCTTCCAAGCTCATGTCCTGGCAGTATGCGGCAGTCTTTCAGCAGAGTAATTCCCTTCCACGCTGTATTATCGCTATTGCTTATTCCGTCCTAGGGATTGTCTTGGAACCTACGATGCCTCTCAAGATTTTTACACAGACACCGACATCGACAACTCCAACCGTTCATGGTTTTGGATTGTGTGAGTCCAATAGCGTGTGGTCCTGTGAAAGACGTTCTCATGTTTTTAGGTGCAATCAAGTCGGATTCCTCCAAGTAAGTTTAATCTTTTTCTTTGATTAGGATAAGCTGATATAACTTTTAATAGGAGAGTGCACCAAATGGACATCCGTCACTTGTCAGTCGCCTGATCCAACCGGGATATGATCTAGTATGTAAACATGCTTCTCTGATGACACGTTATTCATTTCCTGCAGCGACAATGCCAATTGATGTTCCCAGAAGCCTTCCCGGAACCGCCAAAAGTTGACATAGCGGGTACCAACCGAAAATACAAAGGCTGGGATGTCCGCATCAAGAACATTTTCTTTGCAAATGGCATGCGTGAGTGCTTGATGACTTGAAAAAAGAATGATTGACTCGAAATCACAATCGCAGGCGATCCTTGGAGAGATGCTACCATTTCTGCAGAAGGATTGAATGTTGCGAGCACTCCAGACCAACCCATTCATATTGGTGATGGATTCCATTGTTCTGATCTCTCGGTTGCGTCTGGCTTGGCAGACCCTACTATCCTTGCCGTTCAGCAGGCAGCTCTTGCGTCAATGAAGGTTTGGCTTGCTGACTGGAAACCAAGTGTTGCCAGCGGTGGCGGGGGTGGTGCCCGAATTCACGTGGGGATATCATTGTCTGAGGGTAGGAGCACTCCTGCGCCGAGTAAGCCGATCAGTGCCTGGAATATAGGTGCTGGAAGAGTCGAGAGTCAGTAGTTATGATATGTCAGAAATTAAGTTGTTTGCTTGTATTGGGGCGTGGAAATAAGTGAAGACTGAGTGAGTGAGTGGACTGAGTGGCTTGGAAATGGAAAACTCACGCTCGTCAACTCCCGAAAATCTCTGGTCTTCAATTCTCGATTCTGTTTCTTCCTCCCGCTCTTTGCCCACAAAACAGATCCTCCTGCTGGGCCAGCCGTCTACTGGAAAATCAACTATTGCCTCTGCTTTGCTTCAGAGGGCAGAGGAGAATAAACACTCAGACTTTGCTCTCGGTTATGGTTTTACTGACATCCGAGACGACGGCGATGAGGGTGCGTACGCGCACACAAATCTCACCAGCAGTCATTCTCAGCCATCTGTCCAGATATCCTTGCCCGTCTCTCCGTTTATACCGTTCCGTCCTCAAATTCATCCTATACAGCACTGTTACCCCACTTTTTGCCTCCACTTACAACGCTGCCCCATACCTTGGTCATGATCGTCCTAGACTGGACACGACCCTGGTCATTTGTTGAGGAACTGTTCATGTGGCTGCAGTGGGCGGAACGATGGTCCAAGGGAGATGGTTCCAGAGAGCTTGAGGTTATTCGTGAGGAATGCCGGGAAAAGCGTAAGTCTCGTTTATTCATTCCATTTGTGTGTACCCAATGAGTGTGTTTCTAGTACAGTCCCATCTACAGCACTATTTCGAACCACAATCGGATACAGATACTCTCCCTGCTTCAAATTCTGCACTGAATAACACAATACTGCCGCTTGGACCTGGTATTCTAACACACAATCATGCTGGACTCCCCATCATTGTTGTATGTAGTAAAGCCGACTTGATTGATGAAGAAACCGATACCGTCGCCGCTGCAACAGGTATGGGTGGCATGGTCAAAGGGAAGGGTGGCGAACGCGAAGAACGGACAGACGGTATTATGCAAGTTCTCCGTACGATCTCTCTCAAGTGTATGTCACTCCACACCATCTAATGTCCCACTTATTGACACCAGTTTTGTTCTCTAGATGGAGCATCATTATTCTATACAACATCTCAGCCTGCCACGCTTCATGTCCTACGACAGCACGCCCTTCACCTCCTATTCATGACATCTCCGCCTTCTCCAGCTATGTCTGGAGGATTGGAGGCTCCCGCACCACTGCGAAATCCTTTTCCCTTTCAACACAAGCCCAATACCCTTGATCGTGACCGCATTGTGGTACCAGCCGGGTGGGACAGTTGGGGGAAGATTTCTGTCCTGCGAGAAGGGTTCGATGCAAAATCTTGGGGTGAAGCTTGGGAGCGCAACCTTGAAGAAACAGAGGGCCAGGGGACCGGGGAAGCTGGAGCAAAGAAACTATTTGGTGTCCTTGTGCCAGACCAAGGAGAAAGAGTGAGTTCCACTGAACTGTGGTTCAGTCTTTTCATTGATGGCGCCATTTTTTCAAGCCGCGTGTGCTGCCGCCAATCAGCAATCCAATGCCAGAACAAACATTCCTCCTTAAGCATTATGATGAGAATTCGAAAAAGGCCGATCGAGACCCGCGGGCTTCATTCCGGAATCCGACTGATCTGACGACGGGTGCTCCAGCTGGTATTGTGGGACCTCTGGGTAGCAGTAGTTTCAGCATGCCTAATGTCGAACGCGTCCTCAACGAGATGGAAAGCTCGACAAATTCGCCTTCGAATACTACCAACCCTGTACCTGAGCATCGGAAATACCCAAATCGACCTTCGGGGAGGCCGAGTGGGCTTGCAGGACTCAATGTACAGCAAAATGTGGCTCCGAGCAATCGTCCTCCGCCTTCCTCAAATACGGGCGCTACCACAAGTCCTCCAAGTGGTCCACAACCTCAGCACGAAGTCCTACACAATTTCTTCCAGAGTTTATTGAGTTCCAGGGACCGAGCGGCTGGAAGAGACCGGACTTCTGCTCCGGCTGCAGCTTCGCAGACTTCTGCAAAGACGAACGGACGAAGGGAGGAGGCCAATACGTAGTTTTTCGCCGGTGCTGTGATTTCATGGTGTTATTTTGTTGCTATTTCGTATTCTCATCACGATATGTTCTGGTTCTAGAGTAATGAATATAACCGATATTGACAGTTGTTTGGTGTTGTGGGAAAACTTTCTTTCCTGCACCGACATAGGATCCATAGCTGGCTCACATTCCTGGCTTTTTCTTGTTTTCAAGCTTCAACCATGGGCAGATGGCATGTCCTCACTTTGGCTGTCTTATTTCTCTTTCTTACACTCACAACCAGGACCCCCAGTTATGTCGACAGCGTACTCAATACAAAGGTTTCAGCTCTCATGTTGGTCCTTATTCTCTCTGCACTTTGCTTATGTATCAATGTCTCTTGCATTTCTAGCACAGGTGCCATTAATCGCGCGGCGGTCGAAAAGGAAGCGACTATCACATATGATGAGTTTGTGAACGAGCTAGACACTGGAGACTCCTTTACGACGTCTCTTGTTGACATCTTGGTCAAGGTCACCTTCCCTTTGTATCTCTATCTCATCGTGTAGCTCACGAGAGACAACCAGGAGCTCGCTGAACGGCATACACGTCCCTTTCAACAAGATGAGCGGCAACTCATTGCACTGCGCACTGCAGAGCGATTGATATCTCTCGCAAACCCACGACAAGTGTATCGAGGAGATCGATCCGGGATTTATCGCAACCATGCAGGGCGCAGGACATATAACCTTGCCGAGTTCATGCATCTGCCTTCCGCCGAAGTCGACATTGAGGAAGAGGATTTTATAAATTTTTTGGATGTTTCCTCAAATGCTACCGAGGGTACAGGGTACAATAATGACTTCTTTGATGCTTATGGGTCGAGCGGTTGGCCGCCTGTTCTCCGGCGATTCGGCACTACACCTTCCCCACCACTCGAGGATGCATCATCTATGTGGCGTTCTCATGGAACTTATGTTCCTGGTACAGTCCGTAATCCTTCAACATGGGGCGCGACTCCTGGTGCAAGTGGTCATCTTGCAACATCTATCGCAAGACATCCCTCCATTCGTCGACCTGCGCGTCGTATGGTTGACTTCAATGATTGGACAACGCGTAGACGGTCAAGTACCCGAGATGC
>Ga0153946_1000064_pt1 | contig 35329 bp, 37 predicted proteins | sample TSNJ030MetaG_FD_104751 | JGI IMG/M metagenome (GOLD analysis project Ga0153946, IMG submission 104751) | Attine ant fungus gardens microbial communities from New Jersey, USA - TSNJ030 MetaG | ecosystem: Host-associated > Fungi > Mycelium > Unclassified | place: USA: New Jersey, Wharton State... | reverse complement strand
GCGAAGGAACGGTACTAAAAAAACGGGTTTTCAGTCAACAGGATCAACTAGGGAGGAGATTTTCATACCTTTGATCTACTAGATATCAGTTTCGCTTTAGCTCTACGAAACCGGTCCTTCCAAGTCTCTTCTCCGACCAGAATGCGACCCGCAAGTGCTGCATCATGTTGATTCGTAGTATGCCATTTTTCCGTATAAGTTTCCGGCCTCGTAACGCGCTCAGGGCGCTCAAAAGTAGAAGGCTGAAATATGAACAATAAATACACACATTCACTGTAGACCAGATATGAAGGCTCACCGAATCCGCCCGCCTGATGATATCTTGGCACAGCAGCTCACCGCTGGAGCCAATTCTCCATTGAATACTGTCCTCCACCCATTCTTCGCCGATGGCGCGGCTGCCGTGTTTGAATGTCATTTCATAGGTCGAGTGCTTGCTCAACCTGTTGCTGTATCTATTGCCAAGAGAGTGCACTGATCCGTTGCCGTTCCTAGTTTGACTCGGCGGCAGATGTGGACGAGGGCTGTCAGAACTGGGTATATGTTAGACAATAATCATATACATGTATGTCAGACCTACCAGCGACGAACTATACCCAGACAATAATTTGAGAAAAATTAAAATCAGAACTGCTTGCAGTCGTTATAAAGTTGGACTCATTACCTTGTTGAGTAGGTACACCTGGTCGCCTGCTCTCGAGGGCTATGTTGGATGGGACATTTCTACGTCCTCGTTTGAAAGGTCCGGAAGTTCTGTAAGACAAAAAGATGAGAAAAGATACGAAAAAGATGAGATTTAAGAATATACCTGTAGTACCGGCTTCTCGGTGGTTGTTTCTTGATCGATCTGCGACGATAGGTGTGCGCCACAACAAAAAACACGGAGAAGAATGCGAGGACCAGAAAGATTTTGAATGAAGTAAATTGGAGAAGTTGAGTAAGTTGCTCATGGCTATAATCCATGAGACAAAGAAAGTCGATCGTTAAGAGTTGAGGGGAGCCAGTGTTTTTTGTGCCAAGAGATCGAGTTGGTTGACTGTCCGAGGAAGAGAATACGAGGTAAAAAAAGAGACTGAACACCGATGACAAAATTTTGAAAAGTAGGAGAGGCCAGGTCAATTGGACAGAGATACAATCCATGGTGAAGGAGACGAAAGTGAATTCCAAAACTTTTGAACTTTTGAACCTTCGGAGTCTAAACTTTCCGTAGAATGGGCCATGCCGAGATGCCATGCATAATTGAGACCTCCCTAGATGTTTTAACCTTTTATGAATAGATAAATCAGAATTGCATACTGTATCTTCTGAGCATCTATTATGGAGATGGATATTTGCTGACACAGCAGAAAAACAGCTGTCATCTGATCAGTAAGCATGTGTCAGCATATCTACATGTTACGCCTTTTCATTCTTTTTTGATTCGGGATCTCTATTCCGCAACAGTGCTCAAACGCAGAAGGCCTAAACGCCAGATATTAGGTGTCTATGGAAGGCATGTGGCCATAGGAAGGCGCAGGTGAAGTTTGTTGGTGGATGTGTTGGAATTTGGAACTTATGCGACCCTGCGCCATGTGATTCCTTATTGTTATTGTTTCAGAAAGTAATGTAGTAATTTGTTATTCGCTATCCGTTGGTACCTTTCCATCAATCATATTTCAACGGGATGTTCAGGTCCAGAGGGATGTACATAGAGAGAAAAAAAATTAATCTATAAGAGTATGAGTATATAAGTTTACTCAGACATCAAGTCGAGGGAATTCAGTAGGCAATTTATACCCCTCGCGGATACTCGGGAATCTGAATAAGTGGAAGCATTCAAATTGGTGTCGGAGATGGCTGTGGTGAAGAAATTGGTTGATTGGAGTCGTTGTGTCGGAGGAGCTCGAGTGATCACGCTAGCTATCATCATTATTGAAATAGACTGGTGTACTCACATGCACTCGGAACGAAGAATGTTCTAATTATCAGTTTTTCGCGATGTGTCGGCTAGTAGGGTAGAAGGCATCGGTTAGCCTCAGGTAGCGGGCAAGGTTGTTGCTAGGGCAGTTATTTGTATGTACATCCCCTCGACCTCCATTAGACCTCAGTCGTCCATCCTCGCAGTGACGTCTGAGTCTTCTAATCATTGTAGCCGTTCCCACCTAAAGATGTTCCAAATCGAAGAATGAGTGTGTGACTCACTGGGTATCATAGATCAAATCTCGTCCCTGTCTGAGCGCTTTGGGGTAGAATACACGTGCTCACCTTGATCACTTGTCAAACTGTAGAGATATTTTGTGGTGTCAACGCTCTGTGACCTCTATTTTGGGCAGTGACGTTTTGACAGGCATATCTCTCACATGGGCGGGATCTGGGGAGTATTTGGGTTATTTGGTCTTATCAGCTAATCCCCTCTCCAAACTCTATGCGGCATACTGTAAACAGCGCTGAAGGAACTTATGAATGTGATCTCCAAGTCATACACGATACACTGCTTGTTAGCCTTGGCCACAAGAGTGAATTCAAACGTGCTTTCTCGGTGAGCGCTTGTTGCTTGACCAAGTAATGTTAGCTTTCTTTCCATTGACTGCCAGTATGTTTTTTTATGAATACCGGAGATTTACGATTCGTAGCCGGACATTGACGATCGGTTGGATAATACCTAGTGTTTCATTCTCTGCGTCGCTTTGTTGATAACAGAATTGACTTCTCCCATGCTGTGAGCCGTATACTCTTAAATGTTCCAAGTCAGTAGTGATGTTATACAGTAGAAATACTTGCCTCTCTAGTAAAATTCTTGATCCTACACAGAGGAAAATGGCTGACCAGGATCTCAGTCCTCCAGCAAAAACTCAGGCCTCCTTTCGTAGTCAGGACACCTGTGAAGCCTACTCTAGGAGGTGAAAACTTGTAGCTTGATGAAGAAATTTACTAATAATAAAATACAACACCTCCATCTTCATCTGCGAAATAGTTCTGCGTGACGAATATTCCTGGAGTGACGATGCGTGTGAATTACTCATGGCGTGATATGAGGGAGGCGGTGGCTGTGACATTTTGCAGGCATGGCGTCTCTGGTGTCTGCGCCATCCCAGCTTGCACCAGACTCGTCCTCAGCGCTGGCGACGAGCCCGCAACCGTCCTCGTCATTGCCGCCGCCGCCCTTCATCTCTTCCTTCATTCCCCCACCATCGTCTCCGCCGCCCACAAGCACACCGCCCACCACTTCCACCCCGCCCCCGACTTCGCAAAACACACCTCCAGCCACCTCTGAACAACCACCACCCTCTCCTTCGCCATCGTCTTCATCGTCCACCTCGACAACAAACTCCCTCCCTCCGATAACCAGTTCTCCTTCATCTGCTCCTCCGACAGCAATAGCATCATCTTCGTCTTCTTCCTCATCGACCATCCCACTTTCAACAGTAACGTATGTAGCTCTCACTTGTTGCGTTGTACTGTATTGACGGCACATGTCCAGCGGAGTCACCAACGGCCAAACCTACACATCAGTGGTCACCATTACCGAGACTCCCTCGTCTACCAGTACCTCTGCCGGAACCAATGCAGGCTCAAATTCTCCTGATACAGGTGCCATTGTTGGTGGTGCTGTCGGCGGTGCGTGCACCACCCCAATTATTTTTTCAACTAACTGATTGTATTCTAGGTGTAGTCGGTCTCTCCGCCCTCGTTTTCCTCGTATGGTTCATCCTTCGCAAGCGACGACAAGACAAAGAAGACCTCTTCGATGGCAATTTTGATCCTGCGCGTGTCGTGTCTACCCACAATAGGGACAATCGATTTGATCTCGACGATGAAGATCAATCAGGCACTCCTAAAATCACACCATACCCTTACCAGCCACTTCAAATGTCTCAACAACAAAATTCTGCTCGTCCCAGCATGGACCAACGTCTCCTAGTGCCATCTCCCGCACCCCCAACAGGATTCTATGCCAACAACCTTACCTCAGCTGCCGCTTATGCCTCTACTCAAAATGGCAATGCTTCCTCATGGCACGGGCATGAATCCCCTCCAACCACTGATGGGGAATACACATCTTCCTTTGCTAGTCGCAACGGAGCTCGTTCGCCCCCGATCGCTGTATACCCGGCATACTCGGCTCAAGGTCCGTCTCCTGGTCCGTCTATACCTCCTTCAGAAATTGGGTCCTCAGGCCATGGACATTCCAACTCTATTGGTAGTGGTAGCATGGGAGGGTCCACTCAGAGGATGTCCGCCAAGGAGAGAGAGGGATTCGGGAATGCTACATCCAGTGGTCGATTGACGGTGTCAAACGCCACCGAAGGTGAACCTCTGATGTTAATGTCCATGCCTGTTCCCATGGCGTACCCCTATTCGAAGCAACTCCAACAACAACAACAGCAATACCAGTACGCTTCGTCGTCTTCTCCCCCTTTACCTTCTCCAGCCTCTCCTTCACAGAGTGAGAAGGGGAGTACGACTCCGACACACAGTAGTGTCATTGTTCACCAGGATGCAGGAAGATTACCGGATGAAAGTGGAGCGGAGGAGATTCCCCCTACGTATGATAGTTTGCCGAGGAATGATCGGAGGTAGAAAGGTTTTTTTTTACTGACTTCATTTTTACCCTCTATACGTGACGAGAAAAAACAGAGATGTTGTTTGTATATGTGTGCCTTTTTTCTTTTTTGTGCTTTTCATTTTGTTTCATTGTGTGCGTATATCATACATATTCTTGATACGAGTGGACGATGTGGAGCCATCTTACTTTTAGCTCGAATTTTTATTTTTACTGTATAAGGTTTATGTTCTAATTTAAGCTTCTCTGTCACGTTAGCGGGCTTTGTAATCTGACCTGAAAAGGGAGCAATGGAGGAAATTGCTTTTTTGTACGTACTTGTGACTCGGTGTATGACATTTCTATCGACAAGGATATGGAAAATGAACTTTTTATACGAGGTAGAGCTCTGTTAGATACTTCACTCGAGTTTCCAGTCAAGCCTCAGGTAAGATATAAAACTTATTGGTGACGACACACGTCGGAGAAATTAGCTGCTGTCATAAACTGTCAATTCCTGTCAGTGTTGTGGGTTTATTATTTTCGATTTCATTGTTCCTTATCACTGAGCAATCATTTTTCTTATCATTTTTTACAATATCTAACGGCTTAGTCAATAGACAGATTTCTCGTCGACCTCAGAAACCGTATGCCACGTGGTTTTTGAGAGATAAGTGTTAAGTGGAGGTATACTTATTGTCTGGTACATTCATCAAGATCGCTACCTCACTCGCAGATTGCTCTGTCGGAGCAGAAGGATATCTAAAACAATAGGGACTTATCTGATAAAGTCAGCTTTATTTCCTTCAGAAGATTTTGGATTCCGCAGGTTCTAGCCTCTACTGTCAGCACATTCGGCTGCAATAAAAAACAGGAAGAAAATATGGCAATCGTACTGTGCGATGCTTATCACGTTCCAGTCGCCTTGTCATGATTTATTTTGTTGTTAGCAATCTATTCGCAGTCCTCGTTCCATTCTTGTACATACTCAGTAATTGGACAGAAAATACTGGGCACGTTTTCCCTCATTACTCTCGAGCACCATATTTACCTGGTGATGGCCGAAATTTCTCATCCTGGTTACGATAATATGTTCTTCGGGTTTTTCCGTCTCTCAAATCCTACATAAAGCATGATAAGTCTAGATGCCTTATTGAAAAGAACGAGAGTAACTTATAAGAAAATTTATAGCTGAAGCTCGTTAGGCAGAGGCAGAATGAGTGAAGCGATAGGTTGGAATTTGCAGTATGGAAAGACAACTAATTCATTTGACTATAATTAGTTAGATGTGAAGACGTACTCCCAACACCATAGTGTATGTCTTACATCACTCTTACATCACTATAATTCTCCACAGTAACTGGAAGGGTTTTCTTTTCCGTTTTCACTTCATGCAGTTGCAAGTCTTACTATCTCTGGGGATTGATGTGCATGAGGAGAAATGTGGCAATATGGAAAGCAATGAAGCAACAATAGGGGGGGTGGAATCAGTTCATTCTATTCAATTCCATGTTATTATAACAATACATGCCTTGGTTCGTGGGTCACGAAGATCTCAGATCATAGGGTCTCAGATCATAGGGTGTATATAACATGCAGGGCGGTAAATTTGAGTCAATTGCGTCCTTCACATCACCCTTCAAACAAATTGCTTTCATAGTATCTGTGTTCTCAAGCAACAGCTCTTGTAAAAGATCCTGCCATTATTCTTCTTGATTTCTGACTTATATTTACAGTGAAACTGACCAATGCCTCAAGGAAAGAGCAACTCTAAAGGTGGTTCCTCGAAGTCAAGTTCATCGACCTCGAGCGGAGGCCGCTCCAATAACTCCTACTATCAGCAATACGGTGGCTGGCCCAACTTTATGCATTCGTACGGATTGGATACGACCAGCCACAGTGATGCTCAGGAAGGCAGGGCCATTCTGGAGGGATTTAAGTCTGTGGACAGGGCGCAAGATAGTGGGGAGTAGAAATACATTGACAAAGTATGCCATTCTATGGGCTTTTGATCAATAGAAACAACAGCAATAAATGAACCTTCGTACACCTTTCTCCCTCAAGTTTATTTTGAATATATCACGAGGAAACCAATATTTCCAGATTAGCCTGACAATTTTGCTACAGATGTCATCACTTTAGAGTGGCCATCATCATGGCACAAACGACTTTCGCCTTTGTTGACACTTCACTGATGCTTCTTTGTTGGTATCTTATTGTCGTTACCTTGGTTGATCTTTGTTATTGAATACTCTATCACATCATTGTTGGCACTTTGTTCACGAATGCCATTCCTCGATCAACAGTACTTTGTTGATTCTCGCTCCCTTCCTGGATGAAACACTTTCTATATGCTGATCATCACTTGATCATCACTTTATTGCTCATTGTCAAATACTTTGATCCTTGATCAACCATCATTTGACTTTCTGTCTAAGAAAATCTATGATTCCCGATTTTCTCAGACTGGTCTAGAACGAGATGCCGAGTATGAATTTGAGATTCCAGTGTCCCAGACTTTCCCAGATGTAGTGATCGGTCGTACGTCTATTTCACCCAGGCTGTAGAACACCTGAAAATAATGCTCTGGTAAATGAGGAATATATACATCCAAAACCAAAAGAAAAAAATAACAAAGGAACGGCAACAGTGAATGTCCGGCTATCAAGTACAAGAAAGAGATACATATATACATACAAGGAACGGAGTGGGATGAATTATCTTCTTCTTAAAGAGAGTCAAGAGCTTCATCAGCGGAGAAAGACATCAGCCAAAAAAGAAAGAGCATTTAAGTCAAGTCACGGAGGAGGACATCCAAAACACAACAAGAAATCGTTCATAAAGCGGATTTCATATCGTCTCGCACAATGCCTCAAAACGTCATAAACATACCCGTCTGTGCACTGGCCTGTACCCCAGCCTTCACAAGATTTTGCGCAATGGCAATTCCCTTGTCCTCCCATGCTTTCAACGCCTTCAACAGCTGCATAACCTTGTCTCTCTTCCCTTGCCTCACATCATTAATACTCACATTGCCCATCTTCACATCATTGTCCAACAAGAAATCAAACAACCTGAACAACCCGTCAAGCTTGTCATCATTCGCATCAACTGGAAATGCGGAATCTGGGACAGGCGGAGAAGCAGGTTTTCCCTTAATTGATTCTGCTAATCGAAGAAGTGCAAGGCCGGAACAGAGCGACCCTGCTGAATCAGTTATCTGGAGTCGTGACGGAAGATGTGAATTGGCCCAATCAACGAGAGAACCTTCGTTCGTCAGTCGTTGGTGATTCGAAGTGACGGTAGAACGAACTGACGTCGCTCGTCTCATCTCTCGTGACGGTCGGGGAGGTGGAGGTCCAGCATCGGACTTCGCGGAGGCCATAGCAACTGATGCTATTGCTGGGCTGTCATTAAACGGAGAGAAGGAACCTATGTGTGTATCCTGGTTAGCAAGAAAGGTCCCCAATGTCAGCGCTTGTCCTCACCATCTGTAGCTGGGGAACCAGGTGCAGACCCGAGTCCCATTAGCACTTGTGCATCGCGTGTTGATAACTGATGGGGGTTTTCCCGACGAAGCGCTTTCTGCATTGCTGCCCGAGCTGTTGGGGAGGGCGGACGAGGTGCTGGATTCATGGCCTGCGCTACTGTGAGAGATATCGTTGGTATATTGCACGACGACACAACGGGTTCTGTCGAAAGTCAACAGGAGAGGGCAGATACACTATGACTGGACTTACTTGAATAATCCCGATCAATAGTTGCCTTCATGATCGCCTTCATCCAGTCCCTCACAATTGCCTTCTCATCAGAACTGAAATAATGCGTTTTGTCATGATCATGATCAATCCGGAATCCATATCGTCCAGGATCAACGGTCTCGTCCACAGAAACCTTATATCCGATGATATGGACGTACCCCTTGATCTTTGTTTCCTACGAACGTGCTGAGAATAAACACTGGAACTAGACACCAATGCAGAGGTTGACTTACCGCTTTACTGTCACTTTTCAGACAGTACATGTGCGGACCCTTAAGAACAAAGTACCTGTTCTTCCATGAATTATACCGATCTCCTCTTTTTCTCATCCAACCCACATGGTCTGGTTCCCCAATCTGATCAAGAATGCTTTGGCCAGGCTTCAGCAACCCCGACAAGACAGCACCATTGATGTCGGCATCCCTCATTGCACTCGTTGCTGCCTGCATCGGGGCCGCCGCCGTAACATTATCACTACCAATCACAGTTGACAAGGGACGTTTGCGCAGAACAGCTGACTCTCTCTCCTTGGCCGGCCTCGTCTTATCACCACCAAAATCTGAAGACAGTTTTGTCGGCGATCTTGGTGTTGAGGGACGTTGCGAATGAGAAGAGGATTTGCGTATACTGCTAGAACCAAGTCGAGAAAGACCAAAAATAGACGTTTTTTCCTGTGTCTCTTCCAAGTTCGTACTAGATAACATAAAGCATAAGTACGAAAATACGGTGAAAGGTTACTCAGCCAATAGAAATAGAACCCACCTTGATGGAGGCGGTTTCCTTCCTTTCCCTGTTAATGGTCCAGTGAACGCTCCGCCAAAGATACTCAATCTCTCTCCTCCCGATTTGTGACCACCATCGGCGCTTTTCTTTCCTTTTGCGTGTCGACTATTCGAAACACTTCCCTTTCCCTCTTTCTCCTTCTCTTTGGCGCCTGCCTCAAGGGTAGAGGTGAGACTAGGAGATGTCGTAGGCGACATATCCTTTGAATGTCTCAGCGAGCTCACAGACTCATGCGATCTTCCAAACAGTCTCCTTCGTGTACTTGATTTAGGAGCTATTTCGCCATCGGACAAAGTTCCTGTGTTCTCAGCTGCATCTGTTTTGGGTCTTGTGTTATTGGTGGTGAGGGTACCGGTGGTAACAGATGATTTGAGTATATTGTCGGAAGGTGAGAGTGTTAGATGTGCCGGGCGAGGTTTCTATAAACATCAATCAAGAACTGATATGATGAGAGGCATCGAACGAAACATACGAGGTAGCCCGAGCTGTCAGATATTCCTAATCCAATACCATTTGTATTACCAATCTCTCCATCCGCTTTACCCGTGGCACCAGATTCGTGCATTGGGCTATCTTCTGACGAGATCGGTAGACTACTGAAAAACCCACCACCCGACTGTTGGGATCCACCACTCTGCCTCATTGTACCAAATCCGTTCAGACCATACCCGGATCCAGTGAATCCAAGTGGACCCCCTGATGAACTCTGTATACTCCCCGAATACTGATGCCCGGGTGCCCCTTGCACAGAGGCAGAACCAGTGAACGAATGATGAGAGTAACTTTGGCTTTGTTGCCGTGAATGACCTTGGGATTGTGGTGTGATAGGTGTAGGTAAGACCATAGGCGGACCTTCTACTCCCGCTATATTATGATCGGAATAAGATATGGATGGGGGACGACGCAGTTCAGCAATAGCATTTGATATCCTGACGCGTTTTCCAAAGGCCATTATCCCAATTTCGGTTTTGAGCAGATTGGCATCGAGTTCGAGAAGAACGTCGCCCGTGATTTCTTGCTCTATTAGAAAAGGATCATTTGAGTGCAGGCCAGAGATGATGGGGGAGGGTAACGTACCGATGAATTTATCGCAAACATCTTGGTCAAAACCTTTGCTCTTCAGCCACTCAACAACGTCCTCAAGCACCCAGTCTGACGGATGAACTTTCTCTTTCTTCGTTGTCTTCTCGTCTACTACAGGTGGTGGGGTCGGGAGCGTAGATATGGGCTCAGATGAAGGGGAAGTAGCAGAAAGCGGGGGAGAAACCAAAGGCGTGACAATGGTAGCAACAGTAGCAGCAGCAGCAGCCCCCGTAGCGTTGATGTCGACAGTTTTCGCAGTGGAACCAATCGTACCCGTTGCAATCGAATTTACCTGATGGAACGAAATTACATCAGGTGACGAGTCTTGAAGGGATGTCAATTCAAGAGAGGTCGCAGGAATCGATGAAATATCACGATGCAACGAACTGATACGTGATTTTGTGGAAGCGACACTTGCATGCTTAGATTGGACAGTGACAGTGATAGGAGGAGACTGTTCTCGGGGAAACGGCTGCAAAGACGATGCTACTACAACGGGAGATGAACGTGGAGATGATGAAGCATCCGTTAATCCTTGCAACGAATATGAGGTTGTGCGAGCATGCTCCACGTCAGGCGCGGGGTTCTCTGGCTTGGCATCGCGACAGTTATTATGTGTACTCGGTATAGAGGACGTTGAATGCCTCGTGTTTGGCTGGGGTTCGGGATTCTCCACTGCAGAATACGAACCAGTAGCTACTGCGAATTTCGATGGAAGAAAGGTTGCCGGGAAAGATGTCTGCGTCGCTGTCGCAGCCTCTAACTGCGCTTCGTCTTTCAGAGGAAGGTGTTTGTCTGAAACGCTGGCACCATCCATGTCAAGACCATTCTCGTCATCTTCCTCCGGAATGTTTTGGAACACAGAAGCCGTCGTTCGAGTCGTATAACCTTCATACTCTAGTTCATCCTCACTTTCGTCGCTCATCTCTACCTCAATTGGAGGGGCTGGAGGGCGACGTTCATTCGCTTTGCCTTGTCCACCCATTATAACTTCCAACTTCTTTGCTTCCTCGACAGCTTTCCTAGCCTTTTCTGCTAGCTTCATTCGGGCACCCTTTTGCCAACCTAGCACATCCTCCCTGTCATCACCGCCAATACCAGAGTCAAGATCACTCAAGTCAAGATCCGTGTCCGTGTCAGTGCCCCTGTCATCCTGAGAACTGACAAAGCTAAAACTGCGATTACCATCATTGTCACCACGATTGTGGCCAAGTTGTTCGATGGCTTTCTGGACATCCGTAAGCGTAGCTTTCATCACCTGATCAACGACTGGAAGAGGATCGGGTTCGTTCGTGAAATTGAAATCATGATGGCTTCCATTAAGGAGTTGCGTGCAGGCAATTTTTGGGACAGGAGCAATGATGTGGTTGGTATCCGTCTCTAGCCGTGAGTAATCCGTTTGTTCAGGTAAAGTATCTACCGTCTTTTGTCCTGAATGGACGGCGTCAGAGTCGATACCATCACCCGGAGAGGTTACAGGTGTGGTAGGAGGAGCCGGGGTCGTATAGCTCACTGGAAATAAGCCCACCTTGCCGGTCAAGTTGCGACCCTATACAATGTTATATATCAGGATACGTGAATACGCTGGCTTTTGCCTACATCAAGCTTGACGCACCTGCCACCAGCCGTCTCCATACAGTTCATCCTTTTCAATTACTTCAATCCTCTCCCCAGCACTGAATGCTACCTCGTCTTCATTCTCCGGTACGAAATCATGTAATGCGTATACGTATTCGGGCATCAGTCCAATACGCTGCCAGCGTGTGCAGTAGTTGTCCTTTCTACAGCTGAGCTGCTATCAAACAGCAAAAACCTGTCAATTAGTAAAAGAGACAACTAGGAATAGTGAACAGAAACAGGGACTAGCACAGGAGGATGATGACAGTTATCACAGGTTTCGGTCAGGGCACGTGATGCTCATCTCCTTTACCACTCCTATCCAGATAATCCAGATGCAGCACCGTCAATCCTAATATCTACTTGAAGAAACACCCCCTGTTGGATGAATGGAATACTCGGGCGTAAAAAATCAGGCATTGCAACTTCCTTTGTCAAAAACACCTCTGCCGTTGCCTTTTCTGTCAAGGTTGCCGGTACAGATATTCTCCTATAGTGGAACTCGATCAATGAAAGCTACATTCCTCTTTGTTTTGGATGAGTATATTCACACAAAATCTCATCTGGTATACAAATTTTACTGCTGCACGTATGATTGTGAATTCCGACATTTCCTTTGCCTGCCAGTACAAAAATAATCAAAATAATCATGCAACATCGCTACAAACAATTCTCTAGTCTTCCGACAATATACCCAATGGGAGCTTAACTATCGCGGTCCTCTCTTCTGCAAGCATTGCGGCGACTCCGATATAGAAGGCAATCAAGCCAGTGATAATTCCCCAGACGCCACCGGCTTTATTCACACTAATCCCAGTATCAACAGCCATTTTCTCGGGTAACAATGCTGAAACACATACGACGCCTTTCCGTTCATCGAACCAATAGACAGTAGCAACAAAGCAATCGCGAGAGCCGTCAATAAAACTGTCAACGCTATATTCCTCCTCATGACAGGCAGTCTACCAAATTTACCGATCAGCATTGGTCTGTCAATCAATTTTTCCCAGAAGAAGGCGACGCACATAAATAACGTAGTGATGATGAACCATGTAATCAGGTACAGGGAGACTGCCTGGTTAAATTCGTCCATGTTCCCACCAAAAGAATCTATGACCCCAGATCCAGGAATAAAAATCGTCGCATAAGACATCCAGAACGCTCCATAACACGAGAATGCTAAGCGAAATATCGTAAGCTCGATTCAAATAGTCATCATCTTAAGAATCCTTACCAACAGCTCCGAAAGTATTGCCATTTGGGACCTCCCACATTCCAGCCAAGAACTGAGTAAGACCTCCAGCGAAAAGGGCCATACCAACGACTACGTTTGGCGTTTGGACACCCCGAGTATGGACATTAAACAAGGATAATAGGAATGTCGTGGCCGCAAAGGCAAATAACCCTCTAGAAAAATGTCATGGTCAGCTATTCATTTTTCATCGAAGCAGACCTACATGGGAGCTGGGTTAGCCATCCTACGTCTAGGTCTAGTATGTCCCTGTCCTCCGTTATTGTATTCCAAGGTCTGCTGATTGTGAAAGTTCTTTTCAACATCCTTTACACTCCCTTGAGACATTCTTAAAACTCGTAGACGTCAAACACCAAAAGCAATGGGGGAAGGAAGTGGGTACGAGTGAACTTCAGGTACCTGTGCCTCAGTCTCCTTCTCAGAGAATTATACTTTATACTTTTGAGACTTGTCCCTCTCACATGATGCCTCGCTAAGTACACATGCTGTCGTTGAACAATACACTGCAGACATGGGTACCAGAATAGATTAGACTCATGACCCATGTACGACCGACTTCTCCCAGATACGATAGGTTTGTAAGTATAGATTTTTCCCAGATATTCGAGTCCCCAACCCTATCATCACCATCATCGACCGTCAATTGAGACTCTCGTAAGTCCACTCACGATGAATCGTATATCTCACCGAAGAACATTTAAAGAACATTTAAATGTGGAAATCTCGTCGCCTGCATTACCAGCCCCAGAGACCCCAGAAATTCTGAATGGAGTGAGTACTTTCCCGAGGTCACTTCTCCATCTTCTCCATTGGTTCGCTCGTGTGAATGTTTCGATATACCTTTTTGGTTTGTCCCCGGAATTCAGCTTGTTTTCCTTATATGGAAGGGGCAGATGATTGGAATCATGCGGCCCGGTTTAGGGGACAGAGATAACGTTTCGGCGAGAGCCTGTCGTTCCGCAGCCGCAACGGGTGATTACAATTGGAATACCATTCGTTTCGACGATTTTAACTCCGACTGATGTCACATAGGAATTTTTATAGGGCCTTTGTCATTCCTTTTGTGTTTAAAGATCCAGACCGCAAGTTTCTAATGTTTAGCGTAGTTGTTAGCTCCCAGGCCAGCCATCTTTTCATACTAAAAAGAGCAGGCGCGTTGCCGATAGTTAAAGTCCTTATTTGTCTACAGGAACATCTCACTATCATATTCTTGCTGTCACTTATTGATTGACAGATGGCTTCTCTAAGCTACTCTGACAATATAATGATGTGCCTGGGTCCCTGGTCATTATAAGCAAGGCAACCCATGTATAGCAAAAAGACAGGCAAAACTAAGTATGTCTCGGGAACGTGATCTTATTCGACTCAAAAACGAGAACTGCCCAAGGCTGTTGATTCTATGTTTACAATGTTACCGTAATCATTTAATACAAATAGTTCACTCAAAGTGAATGCGGGAGAATATTCCATGATACACGCCTATGGACTGAAACACTTTTCAAAGTCCCCTTCTCCATCATTCCTGGCATAGCTCTGGCTATCAAGGAACTCTGAAAGCCGGCAAAGACCATCTTTGTCTCCTCCACAAAAACTCAAGGGTTGGAGAGCATCATTGATGAAGATCCTTACATATTCCTCACTCATCCCCTGACTTTTGCAAGCCAAGCGTTCGATCGTCATTTCCGAAGAGAATGGTACGATTTTCGACGTATCCCACTCCGTGTTTGGGTCCCTTCTCGTGTTGTCGAGGGCTTCGTGCTTCTCATTCAACAGTCCTATTGCCGAGAAAATCGCAACCATCTCATTATCGTGTGTGAAATCGGCATATATGGAACGGTTCAGAGGAAACGTGATAGGACTAGACGTCAAAGTCCTGTTCGTCTGAGTATTATCGCGGACGGGAGAGGCAGTGAGCCGCGCGATTAGTTCGTTTACGTATCCGACGCCTTGGATGCGCCCACCGATAGGTTGTCCATACCTTTATCGTAACAGAACTCGTCGTGAACAAAAATATTCTAAAGAGCACAATTTTCACTCACCCGGTACCGTAGTATTTGGACAGATCCATGCCCCACTCAAAGTTTGCGAAATCCTCTGGTTCAAAGACCTTACAGAAAAGACTCAATTTCTGTTTTGCGACACTTTCAAAGGGACACAAGGTTATAAGATTGTTGACGTCAACAGGAGTAAGATTGGCCTTCATTCCCAAAGCTTGAGAGTTGAGTCGGTCAGCAATTGGAGTAGCGTACAAATCAACCCAGGGGTCGACCTGATCATCAGAGTCACCAGCGAGGGGGCAACCTGAGTCATCAAGCGTGTTGTTGGAAGTCGGCTATTTGACATGTACATCAGAGAGAGAGGAAGGAATGAAGAAGGATGCTTACATCTTCAGACATGATCACTGAAAGCACGGGATTAAACTGATGTTGACTGGCGAAGGAAAAACCTGCAACACGGTCAGCAGCAAGACCGAGCTTTCAACTCTGAGAGACACCAACCAGCTGTCCAATTAGTGGCACTGTCTATTACTCGTTCACTCCCAGAGGCACGAACAAAGGGAATATTGTTGTGATCGACGAGGTCGTGATACCGGATAAATGCAGACCGACCACCCGTGTGTGACCTTGAAAAAAGGTGAATTCTATCCGTGTACCAATCGCCATGAAGAATAGTTACTGTAGTGCACCGAAAGGGACCAAAGATGCTGTCCCAAGGTCATAAGTGAAATCTTTGAGGAACTTGAGGTTAGGATGGGTATAGGATGAGGCAGATTGTAGCTTGTCCAACGCTGATAGTATCTGTTTAGAGGCACCTGTCGTAGGGAAACGAGCTCCATGCCGTTTCAACTTAGTTTAGCCAGTTAGGTCTAGCACGAAGTAACGGTTCCTTCAACCCACAATGTTGACCTAGTAGATGATCAATGAGGAAAAAGAAATCAGGGCACTGTCTTACCTGTGTGATATCACAAGCCTGAGGAGGCTTTGAGTACTTGCCCACTGGATATTGAGGTGCATATTGAGCCCAACCCTCCAAGATTGGGATAGGTGCCAAGAGAGGACCATGCACTTCGGGAGGTAATGGGCTGTAAGCCCTGTTTTCAGCGGGAATCACAAAATGAGCAAGTACAAAAAAAGGGGTAAGGTTTATGATCATGAGAGTAATCAACCCAGAGTTGAGTGGTTCACATATTATATGTGAGTGAGTGAGTGAAGCATTAGATGCATCACCACGAACGTGTTGATTTCCCTCGTGGGTATTTTCGCATAATCGGATTGAGCTTGTCTTTATTTAGCTCATTACAGGAGATGTATGAGAGACCATAATCAGCAAGTCCCAAGGAAATTCAGTATTGTATCCTGTTAAGTGAATTGTGCCACAAAAGCCATTGGATGAAGATGAACGGAGATAGAAAAATGGGAAAAAAGATACAATGTAATCCTAAGTCTGAAAAAACGTGATGAATTCGGACATTGATATAGGAGAGTAGAAGACCGAGGAAAAGGAGGTCAGACGTCGAGTGATAGGAGGCCGTGAATCAGGACATTTTAAGAATAGAAGATGGACACCTGTCAAAAGTGACGATCAAAAGAGCTAATATCCTAACCTAAAGTAACAACTGAAATTGTAAGGATAGCTTCAGCACTCGAAGTAACACGAGTACTGAAGCTCTAATTAATGATGGACCTAGTACAATAAAGAATTAGTGCAAAAAAAGGCTTCAAAAAGGAATAGTCTTGTTGCGAGTCTAATAAAAATCAGCAGAAAAACTTCAAGCTATCAGATCAGTGATTCAAGATAACGATAAAAGATAACGGATGAATACGCAATAGGAACTTGTTCTCTTATGGCTTCTTGCTCTCTCATGGCTTACAAGCTTCATTTTTGCCTTGGAATGTTCTCTACAAAATCAGCATTTGATGTCAAAAAAGCGGCCAGCGATTTATTCTGTGTCACGTTGGTTGAGTTAAGATCTGATAGAATATAAATATAATGCTCGGCCTACTACCGACATAAATAAGATGTAAAAGAAGATGTACTAACCTCAGCCTCTCGAAGACAACGAGAACTGAGGTGTTCAAGCTGCGAAGAGAATATTGATGGTGATTACATTATCACTTGATGCAGAGCAGTGATGTTGAATCAATATCCCAACAAGATCGAGCAAATATCAAGACATGAGACCGTACTTTCAAGGCGGGGCTCACACATATTGGGTCCTTGGTTTCGTTCTGTGATAGAGCCACAAGAGCCATTTTAAGCCATGCTTTGATCGGGGAATTCAGGAAAAAGTTCTTTCCTCATGCATGCCCTTGCGGTCACAATAGGCTAGAAACCCGAGCTCACATTCTAACCTACCCTCATGGTTTAGATTACAACAATGCAGGAGTACCTTTCGCGCCTCAGAAGATCCAGAAATTATGGGAATCTTATCACTCTGCATGCGAGCCTCTGTTAGCAAGTTGTCATCTCACTCGGGTCAGCTGATTGTTTCTTCGTTGAATATTCCATCAACTGCAGCGACATGACGCACGTTACCCTACGTCCTGACAGTCTGCGCTCATCCACCGAGCGTTACCTAGGCTGCAAGCTGTTGAGCGCATTTTTGACCACCGTTTTACCTTCATCAAGGAATACAAGTTATGATCTTGGTATAGACCAACTGCTTCCTTTCGGAGAAAAATCAGTACGTTCCTATCATGAATCTCGTTTTCGTTACTGGTCGATTTGACATCAATTCCTTTGTCCCCTCACAGAACGGCTGAGTCAAGGGCGGAAATCGTACATCCGATACAGCACTCACAAAATACCCTATGTTCCAGTATTTGGAAGTGATCGAAGGATCAGGATCAAATGTGGATTGAAGGTTATTGTGATGCTATAACGGATAATTGGCCTGATAACACCGATACCACTTAGGCTTTCGTAACGGCAGCGGTGGGGTATCGTATCCTCCACTTGCTATGGCTGGTTGGTCACCCAGAGATCTCGATGCTTACTAGGTGGAGATAGAATGATGCGATACAGAAATAAGATTTCTGCAATGATCGGGAGAGATGTTTCTAGTAACTCTGATTAATCTGCAAGGTATATTTAGATATCCGACCACTAGGTGCTCGATACATTCAGCACAAATTATTATTTGAAAATTGAAACAGCTCCCTCACGTCTTAGCCGTCTAACTACTAAAAACACGTACTATATACGGGATGGTGAAAATCAACGAACAATCCATAAAGTCATTAATGTGCACGCACATCTCTACTAGATATAAAAATACCCCCAGAGATCTACATGTAATTCCTTGCTCTTGTGCTCCTCGCATCGACTGCGCTCTTCAACACAAAGAAGATGAAAACAAACAGCACCGAAATGATGATTCCAAAACGTAACACTGGCTTCATTCTGACAAGCAATCATAACTCTAAGTTTTCCAAAAACCACGTTGCTCGCATTGGCATTTATTAGAAAAAATCATGGAAACGAACTTTGGGGACTCCATTGATGTGGATTGGCAGCGTTGGCAGCACCCCTAGGCAAATCACTAACATAGGGTAATTGAATTCCATTCCCAGACGTTCCTGATGGAGGACTGTAATAACTGAGTTCGGCGGAGGGACGTGATGCGGGGGAAGATGCTACAGGAAGAGGAAGTCGATTCGAATTCATCGTTCCAGGAGTGGACTTCTCTGTAATCGTCGATAATGACCTTGGAGAGTAGAATGGAGGATGATATACTGGATGGTCATACGGCAGTTGTTGTTGGTAAGGTACTTGTTGTTGTTGTTGGTATGCAAGGTCGACCCAAGGATTGAAATCTTGTTGCGAAAGTCTACCATCACGCTGATTGAGTAATGATTGGGCTATTGATCGCACTTCAACTTCCGACATCTGTTGCTTGTTACTAGACCAAGAACCATTTGTATATGGTATACCAACTCCCCGAGGATGCTGCTGATGACCGTTGGCTTGGAAAGCTGTTGACTGTTGCGGAGGTAGAGGAGAAGTGGAGTCATGGAGAGAAGTACCAGCGTTCGTCCAGGCCTCTGATTTAGAGCGCCTCTTTCTCCGAAAGCATAACCAAGCGGCCATACATATAATAAGCAGACCAAGAGCCCCTAGAATAGTTCCAAGTGCAATGGGTAGGACGTGATTCGAGGATGAAGAGCTGTTCGATGTATTTGTCGATAATGCAGCCCCTAGGGTCGTGGAGAATGGTGAACTAGATGGGTCTGTCGTGAAGGATGACGACGACAACGATGCTGATGACAAGGGGGATGACGAGCTGATAGGAAGCGGGTCAAGCACGGTATAGCTGCGAAGTGCTTTGTATTAGTTTGGGCCAGCATGTCGTCACTATCACCTACACTATTGCATCGACAACAACAAAGGGTATGAGTGGGTTCCTGGTCACGGTGAGGGTGTGTGTGGCATTCTGTATTGGCCCCGAACTCCATATCACAGCGCTCCTCACCGTCTCTTGTCCATTTGCAGGCAGATTTACATGAGCATTCGGATCTGTGAGGTTCAACATCACAGGTGGTTGGTTGTCAAGTTGTACTTGAGTGCCCACAGGATAGGGCCACAAAGGAGACATAAAATACACAGCAGCACCTTAGGGATTGTGAGTTGAGTTTGTAGCTCCAGGAGTCTATGAGCACACCTGTGAAATTAACCATGGCATGGGCCTTGGGATCGGTTGTCGATAGATGGTGTGTACCGCCCACGTCAAGTTGTGAAATCGCAGAAACCTCCCAGTCTTGGCCAACATAAGTAATCGAAGAGTCGTTATCGTCAATCGTTATGTTTCGCTGAGCAAGGCACCAATGCGCTGTGAGCAGCAAAACGACATAGCGATATTTCCTGGGCATCCTGAGGATGACGATCGACGTTGAGCCGATCCCGCGGCAGGTTGTTTCCTTTAAAATCTTCGTCCTCCATACAGACGTACTTAACTTTGATGGCAAGATCAAATTTACATAATGGGAATGATTCAACTAGTTTCAGCAACAATCTTTCTTAACACCTGGCTTCTGCACTCAAACCACCTTGATGATCCAACAACATCCAGCTGAAAACATAGAGAAATTACTTTCTATGCCATAAATGCAAAGAGCGCGCGCTAATCGGCCTTTGAGGCTTCTGAGGATTCCGCTCCTCTTCCACAATAAAATACAACATGCTGAGTAACCTAATTTCATTTAGCAACTCTTCAGAGCAACTCGACTGACAAATACAAACTAGATCTGGGGATAGTTCAAGTTGCGGTTCGAGTACGGTGCAGTGTCGTAAGTATCAGCTAAATTGCCTTGAGAAGCCACAAAGTGGCTAGTAGGATGTTGATGGTCATCCTGACGATAGCTCATCGCATGTGAGTTTCTCGCACTCGTCCCAATTCCCGTCATGTTCTGAACACCAGGACCACCAACTGACGACGTTGACCACGGTCCACCACTGTTATGTCGAGTAGGTGGAGAAGACGTTTGTGGACCAGGTAGTGGGGGACTACGAGGAGAACCAATGGGATCCTGGCCAGCCACGGAGCCATCATCCTCCGCATTATTTCCCCACTTGTTAGGACCTCTGACCGATAGAGGTTGGCTTTACCTCAGATGCAGCCGCCGGTCCACGTCGCCGGACATGGCTAGAGCAATAGACCGAGAAGTAGAAAAACACCGAATAGCACCGCCAAAACGATGACGATGACTTGATGGCCATCTGAAGCTGCAGAATTCGATGATTCTCACGGTTCTATCACATCACACTATATCTATACAAACCCCGATCAAAAACAGATAGTCTGAATGGTTTGTTCTCAAGACTAACATATCTACGATCGTACGTGAAGAGCAGGCATCTATGCGGCGCAGTGGGATGTGCTCTAGGTATTAACCTTAGAGGTAGGGCTTCAGATAATTTGGAAGAAAATTATCACTCTATTTTACCCTCTATACTCCTACAGTGAGTGTTATTCTAGGTATAATATCGTCATCCGATCATCGTTGTAATCTGTCATTATCTTGTAGATCGTCATGGAGGTATGACTCAATTATCCTTACATGCTCAACAGCATGTACTGGAGTTGAATTTATTCCAAACCCTCTCCTATTCCATTGAAGGAACAATCAGACTTGATCGAGGGAGGCAGGTGGGAATCTTAATTACACAAAATTACGGAAAGCAAATAGTCAACCGGTCCGACATGAAAGGATAGGAGAAATGAGAAGAACAAAAGTGAGACCTTAAATCCGTCTGGAGGCCTTGTTCAACAACGATGAGGGGGCTCCTTGTATCGCTGGCTCTGTGTCTACCATTTGTCTCGTCAAGGCTTGCTTGGAACGAAACCAAGTTCTTATTTGCTTTTGGAGACTCATATACCGCTGACGGTAAGTTGTCATTCAATCATTAAGCATGCATATCCTTATTTGCTGCAAGGTTTCAATATTTCTGAGGGGGTCAATTCATCGGTTCCAAACTTCGTAAGCCTCGTCGCCTTTGATCAGCACGGGAGGTTGAGATAAAATAAGGATTCACATAGACATCGGCGAGCGGACCGAACTGGGTGCAATATCTTAGTAAGTTTAATTCAATTCCATGTCTCATGGTGTCAAGATGACATGTATCGTAGGTGGAAAGTACAATACTAGTGATGTAACGGTGAGTCTTTGAACATGTATTAATATTCTGAGTCCTCAGAGCGAAATCAGGTTTTCAACCTTGCTTCTGGAGGTGCAACTATCGACGCGACCCTTGTACCTGCCTTAAAGCCTGAAGTCTTGTGCTGTTTGTTCAATTCTTTGCTATCGTCTTCTAATCGCACCATAGGTCCATCGTGGATCAAGTTCAACAGTTCAAGGCCTTCCTGTCACAGAAACCAGATGGGGCTAAGTGGGATGGCTCAAATTCACTATTTGCATTCTGGATTGGTATTAATGACATTGTAAGTCGGTTTCGTTCTCTTTACTGTTGACTATTCAGGACTCAGTTATTTCAGGGAAATTCAGCTGGATGGGTATGAAATTCCTTTACTGTACATTCCACGAGTATTTATGGGGGCAATGACAGACTAACATAACACGTCCAGAGTTCTATACGTCTCTTATGGACCATTTGACAGTTCAAGTAAGCATACATCATAGTCTGTCTCTGTGCTCTTAACAAGGCGTCTTTCACCAGCTTGACGAGCTCGTCTCACTCGGTGCACGTTCCTTCCTCTTTCTGACGGTCCCACCGACAGACAGAGCTCCCCTCTCTCTTGTACAAGGAGATCAATTTGCGGTATTCACGCACACCATCGTTTCCCAGTACAATTCAGAACTTCAAACAGCGATCGCAAACTTCCAGACCAATAATTCCGGGACCGTCCAGGATGCCACAGTCTTTGACACACAACCGGTGTTTAATTTCTTGCTGGATAATGCTGATTCAATTGGGTATGTCAACGTGACTGGATTTTGCGAAGGGTATGGAGGTGGAATTGGGGACTTCGGTTGTGATTCACAGATTGAGGGGTGCGCGCCTATCGCGAGCTACTTGTAGGTCAGAGACTACAAGTTTTATTTTTTTTCTGATCGAGGTCGTTTCTTTCTGTCAGCTGGCTGAACTCACTACATCCCGTTTTTACTGTGCACGAGTAAGTCGTCGCTGTTTGTTATTTTCTCGAAGTCTGACCAACAATTTTTGATAGTACTCTTGCACGTACCATTTCGACGAGGTTGAGTAATTAGATCTTACGGATGCTACATAGTTGGGTTCTAGAGAAAAATTCTGTTATAGAAGTCATTGGTCCAACTACTTGTATTTATGTCCGTCTACACAAAAATGAAACATTTGATCATCAGGAGATAAAACTTACCTTAATCTAATGTAGCGCTTGATATTCCAACACTTGGATGAGTGTGAGGCTTCTTGGATGGTTGATTGTAAATACACTATGTACATGTATTTGATGTCCACAACCCCACAGCACTGTCCTCGATATGACCAGGCAAGATGGTTCCCTCATCAAAGACAAAGGTACATCTTCGTCATCATTCCTGTGTAATCATAAATACGTAGTTGTATGAGACAACAAAAGAGACCAAGTCAAGATATCAATGCCTAGAAAGCAGCTGCAACATCATCAAAGTGCCTGCCAGGGCGCCGACACCAGCAACAGTCGCCCAATGAGTTGAAGAATAATTGTTTTGGACAGTAAAACCTTGAGGAAAATTGACATCTCGGATAGAATATAGTACGACGCCAGTAATGAAACCGATGATAGCATATGCAAGAAAGACTATCGGCATCGAAAAGATAAGAGAACGCTTCTAATACCGATCACTCAGCACGCACCCACACTATAGACGAGCTGACTTACTGAAACCCACACAATACCTTCGCTAATCCGAGGAGCAATCCTGACCACCTCCGACTTATACTTGAATATAGCAACAAGCGTTGCTGCCACGGAGAACGATGCAAAAAGAGTTGACACAAGACCTGCGATTCTCGCAACATTATTCAAGTTGGGTAAGGACAGGAACGTCACGGATGCACTCAATACGATCGCTGCCTGTGTGGGGAGATATATTGAACATAGATGGTAACCAGACTGGAAAGAGGCTTACCACGATACAAGTACACGTGCCAATGATAAACGTAGGACCGACGGCACGAAGGTTGGATTCATCATCCACACAGTGTTGGTTGTGACGCTCAAAAAAGATGTAAGGGATGCCCAAACAGATAACGGAGACAACCACATCAAAAAAGCCGCGAACTAGAGACCGTCGACGACGGACCAATGGGTAGGTGTTCGAGACAACATCGTTTGGCAGTGGTTTGTTAGGGCGGAAAAAGGTATGGCGCCAGATAACTGGTTATGATCTGAGATGATGGTACAGTTTGTTTTAACGTTTGATTACTCACCGATGCGAATCAGGATTCTTGCTATGAGACGAGTTTGAATGCCGTCTTGATCAGCGGTGAAAGAGCGCAGAAGATTATTGAGTTCTTGACATTCGTCTTGAGTGAATGGAGCAGGCACGACCTGATTAGTTGGGAGCAGACGATCTGCAGTACTAGTTTCGTGTCATACTTGTGGGTCATAATCTGATGGACGCACCAGCCCACGCCCAACTCAGAGCCTCGAGGGCCTCCGTCTTAGTACTCATGGGAAGATTTATATGTGCTGGATGACCCTCGAGAAATGACCAATATCTGTATTCCATATCAAGCTCTGTTGAACTTTAGGTTTTGAATCAAACAGAAAGAGAGAGCTACTAACGATCTTCCTCAGGAGACTTCCTCTTCTTTCCACTATCGTACCCCGCGTCGGTAACAACAGATTTAGTCTGATGATTGACCCAACTACTCCGGGGTTCGAAACTTCTACCCCTTCCACCCCCTCGAGCAGTGTTGCTGTCACGCAACCAAAGCTCGCACCCACTCGGTGCAGCCTCCTCACAATCATTTTCCAGATATGCTGTAACAGCATTCAAAGCTTTCTCCATCCTCAGATTGATGTCAGTTGTAACACGACGCGTGGGATGAACATAATAGAATAATCCATTGGGTAGATGATATTCAATCCAGCCGAGTTCATGGAAGTGGAGCATGGGAAAAATATTGTGCGGGTTCCGGAAGTTTCTCTCAGTGGAACCATGGGCAGTGTCGCTTATTGAGCTTACGCAGATATCAGTGTTGGTGATTGGTGCTGTTTTTGGTGGCTGAAGGTATGACGTAGGCCTCTCAGGTGTGACAAGTAGAGGCCGTGTTTCACTAGATATAGTCGTTAGAGATAGATTTTCCCCGGGCAGGCATCTACTCGTACTCGATATCAACATCATACGGAGAGAGATTTGCTGCATGCTGTTTCTGTTTCAGAGGGCTACAACAGTCGAGAAAATAGATAAGGTACGCAAGATATGATATAGGGAGGAGGCATTTTTACCTCCATGGTAAGACTTCTGGTAATGACCCAAAAATTTCGGGCTCATCGCGACCCGCACTTATTGGAGTTGTTTCGGAGCTACACAACCAAAAAAAATGCACAATCTCGAAAGAGGAAGTTTACAGAAGATTGTCAGGACATACCGGGGCATAAGTGATACATCTGGTACAACCGACGTAGATAAAGTGATTTGTTGTAACGGTAGCTTCGCATTTTTGTTCTGACTCTCACCCCTGGACCACAAAAGATTAGTCATAGGCCATAAACTGATTATAGACTTACAGAACACTTGCATGATCCAAATGCACACTTCCATTGCTCCCAGGTTCCAAACATGGTGATGAAGCCAGAACGCCGGTCTTAAAATTCTCCACAGGCACGGTACCATATGAAGCTGGCAGCGGATCCTGCTGTGCAGGGTCGACAGGGAAGGAATTTTTAGGAATATTGACGGTATCAATGGGACTAGGAGGATCAATAGGATCGGTCAGCGGGACAGATGTCAGATCTCCTCCACGTTCCATTGGATGGCTGTAATCCTCATGGGTAGGAGTGTCGTTAGAATACTGTGCGGTTTCGCTTGTGGAGCTATCGCCAGTGGCGGGATAACCTGGGACATCCACAGGATTCTGAGTCTTATGGACGGAAATGGAATCAGGTTCGCGCGAAGCTGAATCCTCTTCATAAGCAGGAGTGATGTTATGAGGAGCAGACGTGGGAGCAGAAAGTCCACGAAACGAAGGAGCGCGTGAAGAAGGGTCATCTTGATTTGACGCAAGCCTATGAGGATCAGAAACTACAATGGGCTGGGGAAGTTCTTCTTCGTCTTGATCCTTAAATGCACCTGGGTTTCCAGACCAGGAGTCCATGACAGGTGGCGGGACATACTCCGCGGGGCTGGTCGCTACATCCAAAGGTTCAGGGCTTGAAGATCGTGGGAGCTCCTGAGAGAGAGCAGAATGACCAACAGACCCTGTCGCATCCATTTCTTTTAGAGGAGATTCGTTGATAGGACTAGGCATCGTGTGTGCTACGAGAGGCTCAGGTGCAGAAGCCGATGTGTCGATCTTGTGTGCGGGAGAAAAGGCAGCATCAGAAGAGGAGCGAGAGCGGATGGACGACGGTCTGGAGGTGCCCGAACGATTGAAAGTAAGCACGGTAGAGCTTCGTCTCACGGCACCGGTCAAACGACCCGTCCATTTGGTCTTTGGACTTGCACCACTGGTCATGTTACGAAGGGAGAAAGATTTGCGCGATTCGACAAGTTGAGCTTTAGTATACTACCACTTTTGATGGAATCGAAGAGAGAGGGGAATCGTAGCAGAAAGTGAGTATGGGAGAAGGGTTTCGTTATCAAGCATATGCCAGGCCGCTGCATCGAGGCAATTAATGAAGTAGATCAATAATGTTGGATGCTTGTATCATGGAGGGTCGTGACAATCAGACCCCAAATGTATGGTATCGCAAGGACAACACGTTGCATGTCGACTGTATAGGGCATGTAGCATTAAGTAATAGAGGGACACGAGATAACCGGCTACACATCCTGCAAGGGTTGATCAAGGGACGGCAAGTATTTGTCTTGCTGAACTTGGCAGTGGAATAAAGACGGCAAGCCTTTGTCGTGCTAATAATAATCTCCAAACAGTCACGTCACATCCTCAGCTTGGTCATGGATACCAACGACACAGGCCCAAAGCAACTCAGGATAACATCACACGGTAGAATAAAGAACTTTGTCTCCTTCGCTCTTCAGTTTTTTCAGGTAATAATTGGCCCGCTATGGTCTATCGTCAAATTTACATTCCCTAGAAATACGATTCTAGGCCCCTTGTGCTTCATACACTTCCTCGGGATCCTCCTAGTCAAACCACAGGAGACCTCGACAGTGCAACTTTAGTTATACCTCGTCTTATTTCTGTTGTGGAGATCATCAAACGCGAATATATCAAACACTTACACAACACGCATTCTCAGCGTTTTGTAGGGTTACATCAGTATAACCAACTTGGGACACTGGAAGATCTTGGATATGGTGAAACAGCAGAGCACGACCCGGCTGAAGATCGTGAAAAGCTGATAGAACTCGCCTTGCAAGGGAAAAAGTACGTTATTGCCTCACGATCCACAATGTCTTGCCGATACTTGTTCTGCAGCATCAAGCTCAAGCAAACGCCATTTTTACGAGTCATATTGTCTTTGGAGAAAATACCAGAACTTAGTCAATCAGCAACGTATGTGCTGTGTCTAATGAGCTATTTTCATACCCTAAAGTCCTAAAGATACCAGCCTCCAACCACACGAAAACTGTCCAAGTCAGCCAAGGCACGAGCCAAGAAGCGACAAAAGAAGGCTCAACCAGCAGTCAGTGAAGACGCGATCAAGTCATGACATACATCGCATCTGTTATCCATAATCCATATCTGCAGAAATCCATGCATCTGGACCTGCATCGTCTAATCAAAACCTTGAGCGCATCAAGCTATCCAGCACTGGTCTGGAAAACGTTTCCCCACAATGCATATGACAACTCATCATCGAGCCGCCTTACCCTCTCCATCTGCCAGTATCTCGTACCTTCTGTAACGTCGGAGCTCTCTGGTCGGACCATGCTGTATGATCCGATGAGTTGGATATGACGAGAAAATTTTTTTTCATGGACTGCGGACTATTTCCACAGAAGCTACCTTCGCACAGCTCTCACATACTTTTAGCAATATCATACCCGAGGCGAATCCAAACAACCTCAGTTAGCATGTATTCATATGCTGGAATGCATCCTCATTCACAGAAGATGTCCAGAGCAATATTTTGCATCATCGCCTATTCTCTGATTACCCATGCAAGAATTTTTCTTTGCACATTCCCTTCTAGTCAGGTTTCCAGCTTAGAGGGACACTAGCAGGCTTTGTTATACTTATCAGTGGAATCGCGTCCTTGACAGAATCTGTCATACCAGCCTTGCCAGCACCTGATGTTTGGTCAGACGCCATGAGCACATGACACATCCTGGCTTTGCTTGACATTCCGATACATGACACGATAAATCTCTCCTTCTGCCAAGTTTTCGGTTCTCGGTCGTTTTTACCCGTACATCGATCTCAGCGGGCAAGCGTAGCTTTTGAAGCATACCTTCATATTAAATTATGGCTGTTGCCGAATCGAAGCTAGAAGCTAGAAGTTGAACGGCGCCTAACGTTTGTCAGGCTCCGGGAATGGAGGTACAAAAACTAGTGGAGCGCCACAAATTTCAGGTCCTTGTCCCTGCTGTGGACCCCTTAGCGAACATGACTAGAATTAAGTTAATACCCCGCTCTTCTCGAAGTGATCAAGCCCTTATAGGGTTAAAGGTCTCAGGACACGAGAATCAAAGATTCAGTCGTGTACATCGCAGAAAACGAGGCTTGTGTCCTTGCTGCTCGGGTGCAGTGTGCGTCGCTAGATGCACAATTTTTTTGCGGCATTAGAGAGACCAAGACATAAATATAGTAAATCATTCTCATCAAAGCTTAAACCTCGCACATGCAACAAACCCATAATATGTCACAAGCTGAAATCGTAGGTCAACTAGGGGTCGAGATTTTGTCTATGTGGGGGCAGACATGAGCAAGCGCTTGTGACATCTACACGTAGCGAGTATCGCCGCCCAGCTATGTTTGAAGTACGTCGAACATCGTTCCAGTTCCCATAAACATCCGGACTCGGGTTGTTCTTCAGAGAGGCGTGTCAGATACAGGTAGTCAGTCTCATTTACCTAAGGTACCCGGGGAAATTCTCTGAAAGAAAGAATCACAAGTAGCGCCAGTCTCGTTCCTACATTTGAATTGTCTACCCTTTCTCCGAACTGCACTCCATTTCTGAGGGGGGAGGATTAGCACCAATACCTTTTTTGGATGCTTGAAATAATGTTTCGCGATGCGCTGCTCGGATCGAGAGGTATGTCGCACTTTTTCTTGAAAGAGACATCTTATAACTAGATGGTCATGCATAAATTTTACCGCATAGCAATCGACGGGCTCAAGGACTTTATATAGGTGATGGAGGAGACAGAACCATAGTTGAAATGGGACTGTATCCATGAGTGAGTAATTTCACATTTCTCAATGATTATGATCGTTGTAATGCAGGTGCTTATTTTTTTTAGACTTCAAACAAACTTGGTCCTATGAGGTTTAGAGTTATCGTAACCAGAGAATCCTATATATAAGCGATTACAATGATGAGGTCGGTTTTCTGGGCGGTGTCAGGAAGGGGCTATTATTCCTGGATTGACACTTTGACTTACCATGGGGATTCTCAGAAAAAGACCCTACCATACTCATTTGTCACTGACAACCGCTATTTTGAACATCACTCTTACCCCATCAAAACATGGCCTGGGAGTAGCAATGAGTTCCATCTCTTCCAAGAAGCTCATGATTTTTGACTTTTGAGCTGAGATAAACCATCGAATGGAATTTAGTTATATCCTGTCTTATTCTAAACAACATCATTAATGATCATTATTCACCTGCCTGACCGGATAGCATCCTGACTGCCTGACTGCCTGTGCAAAAGTACGTGTTAGCCACCAATACTATATGTAACAGATTCTGTACTTGGATCTCAGAGTCAAGTCACCCGTAGTTGGGCAGAGGGAGTATAGCATGTATAATGGTGTTTTCCTGATTTTCAAATAGTGTCGAAACGAACACGAAAATCGTGCAATGTTCTCATGACGGGCTCGTTCCAAGATTGTTTCGCTCTTCACATGGACGAAGTATAGCCATTGTTCGATTTACGGGACAAGTCTCAAGGCACGAGATCTGGCAGTCACTGGCCACAGCAGGGGATAAAATGAGCACCATGTATGCAGATGTAAGGGATTGAAGCGGGAAACTGTATACAGAAGCTCGCCATGCTGAATAGGGTCGTCCAGTATTACATTATCCCCTCACTCCCTCCACACACACTCCGCCCGATTTGACTGGAATTGACCTGCAATAATTCGCGATACGGTCTGCAGCTTGACAAGATATCATGGACAATATATCACGAAATTTGTTTTCACGAAACATAGAAAGTGATCTAATCAGACTCAACATAAACGGTAGTAAGATTGCTTTGGTTGTGATGAGACAATTGAGACGATATGAACTTGAATAAGATCACTAATCAACCTCCATCGCACTGGTATCTACGAAATCGACAGTGGGTGCATCAGGGTCTGAACTGTGAGCGGATGGTTGATCAGGTGCAGCAGGATTATGCCTGACGTGTATTGTTCGGTGAGAACGATGAGATGGACTTTGGGATAGACGTCGGGATTGTGGCAACGTGACCGGCGAAGGGGAAACACTAGAACATGGAGAAGAATTGGGGCTCGAGCTTTCACGTTTGGAACGAATAGATCGATTGAAGTGATTACAAGAGGGATTACGACAGACGAATTCTACGTGAAGGATCAAAAGAGTATGGACACAACAAGACAAACACTCACGGGCATCCTCCCACATGGATTCCTTGACTAATCCATTATGGGTAAAACACCGCTCGCAAATTAATGCATACCGCGAACTGGGTGAACTAATATCATGTTCCTCGTCTCCTAGGAGCGCGTCAGCAACTTTGTCGTACCATCGTTTCCGGGGAGGGCCCATGGGAAAAGGGTTGGGCGCCGCTGAAGCGTTGAATCAGATACTGTAAACAAAGACATTATGAAAGCATACGAGTGAGCTGAGCTCGAAGTGTAGGTGGCATGGGAGATCTTCCGAGAGCTGTCCCTTGCCGTCGAGGAGTGACGGGATTTTGCTTTGACATGGTTCGTTCTTTCAAGGGTTTTGCTCCAGGAGGAAGCTCGTCGTATTCCTGGAACAATTTCACCATCGAGTCAAAGTTTGTTCTCTTTTTGATATCTTCGACTTTTGCGCGGCGTTTTTTCATCAAGTTTTGAAGGGACTTTTCTGTATAATGTGTAAGATATGAGGGAAAAAGAGCATGTGATCTTACCTTCTGCATCGGCCTTTCGGGTGTACCATACCTGCACAATACGTCGAATAAACAGAATGCTAGACAACGATTAGGTTCAATCAAGGAATATGACAATAAGAACTCACATGATTGGTCCGACAAATGCAGGGAGCCCTCGCATTACTCTTCTTACGATGGGATGTCTGCCCGCAGTAGGCCAAAAGAATGATGGTAAGATGTCCAGATACCAGAGAGTGACATAGATGACCCAGGCAAGAAGAGTGTAGATAGTAGCCAACAGAGTCGAGCGTTTCTCTCGTAGCCGTATTTCCAAAAGCCTTATCTGGCGTTTTTTTATGTCCTTTGCCAGCGCTGCGAGAACAGTCTCGAAATCTTCCTCTTTCTGTTGAAATACCGATAGGTCAGAAAGTAACATATGAGCTGAACCATAAGCTTCCCTGGGAGAATATTCGCTTCAGGAAAGACATGCCGGGAATGCACTTTTTCGAAATTCAACCAGAGGGTCAATGATGATATAACACAGGTGTGACACATCATGGCACGTGGCCAGCAATGGTACATACGAGCATGACGTCAACTTAAGTAATCGATCTCCTATGTCAAAGTTACTGATGGTTACAACACATGGCTGATCTGCATTCCCTCTCCGGAAACATTTCTGCCGACAATTTTCATGCGGCAACATGGGGCCCTACCTTCTCCACTATTTCTTGTTGTTTTATACTTCCTAAACAAACGTGAAAGGGACACTTATTCATGGTTTTCCATATACTATTCCCAACACTCATGTTAGATGATACTCCCATGCAGCTATTCCTGTGTCAATACGTATAAGAACAGTTTCAGTATGTATCGGCCGAGCTGATAGGAGTATTGGATAAGTCTCTATCAAATCCCACAGAATCTGTGGTTGATGGGGGAGTTATATGTTTACAGTGGAAATCCTAAAAAATGAGCGCTCAGATAAGAATGTATGGATTGTAGTTCAGGTAGAAGAGGTAAGCAGGCGGCATACATCCCATCAACTTCAGGATTAGATATGATTTCAGAGGTGGGCCGGCATCTGACTAATGTACAAGTGAACTTACTATCCGGGAATGGCACGGACGTCCCTTGAGTTATAGTATGAGATATCTTCACCAGAAAGGAATGCTCTGTAATGTGTTAGTTTTGAAGTCGTTTCGAAATATGTACCTCGAAAGTTAAAGAATACCTCATTGGCGCGATAAGGAGTGTTCTAGGACAAATTATGATGATCGCATTTACAGATGCCAAACTTGTAATCACAAGCTCGTGATATTGCACCCATATACAAAGAAGGGAATCTTGCTCATATACTCGAAGTGAATCGGAGTTGGAATAAGTATTGTTAACGTATTGCCTTCTGTTGAGAATATGAGAGAACTTCATAAGCAATCAAAGTCAAATTTACCGAGAATTCAGTACTGCGAAGGGTGAATACGTCAGTTGATTTTGTTACGGCAGCAATAATTTGCTGCGCATCGGCCCTATCCAATTAAACACAAGTGGATCACACCAGGAAAGCAAGTGGGGACATGCGGTTGGTTCGGTTCGAGACCGGCACTTGCCACATCGTATGCAACCAACGCTTCTGGATCAATGAGCGAGTGGTCCAGCTACGTGGGAGGAGACGGATCTTGAGCATGTATTTGTCTTGATGTCCTCTATGATTTAACTGTCAATTTTTCTCGAGAGCGAAGATGAACAAACCGGTTCATAAGACATGCCACACATTAAGATATTCCATGTAGATCGTATTGAAGGAAACTTGATTCGCAGGCTGTGCGGTGGCGTATCTGATGACGTTCATCTTTTCATAAATTGGAAGTAGCGTGAAACTCGTACTTGCACTGCCGATTGTCCAGGCGTTTAGAATAAGGGTAAAGACGTAAGTCAACTTGACGTTGCTGGAATCTGGTGTGTGATTCGGCCCTGAAAAAGGGATATGCTGGGACGCCGAATTGAGAGCGCGAGATGGAGCATATTTCCTGTAGATATATCGAATGTTAAGGCCGTTAAGACAAAGTGCCTGAGCTCGGACAAAAAAGCCCGTGAGACTTCTGGAAAATGTCGTTAATGTCCATGTCCATTCTGGAGGAAGGAGTTTGAAAAGCCTTCCCCATTGGTATTGCGGATCCGATGTGACTCAGGATTTTATGTTGCCACCTCAGTATGCTGTAAAGTTGACTTTTCCCAGTAATGAATGACTTCCCCCGCCTGTACTGGAACAACGCGGCGGTATCATATTCTCAATTCAGTAGCGAGGCTGTTGTTCCAAAACAGTCAGATTCACACCGTCACGGCAAGGATTTGAGCTAGCAGCACTGATTGATCTCGTGATGGAAGCAATCTATTTGTGACACATTTGCAAAGGTCGGATAAATTACTGTAGAACAACGCGGCATTGACAGATGTGTCTAATTCGCGTAAGACATCAATGAGACGGATTCTTGAATCAAAATACCTGTTTGGTTTTGCAATGCTGTCCAGGCAAGCTGGGACAGACACGAGGCGTCAGTTCATCTCCACGATTCCAATGAATGATGTCTGTTGTTAGGATGCACATTTTTCAGGTAGACTATTCTGTTGACATACCTCCATGAATAGACCCAGATAAATCCCACTAGAAATGGTGATCTAGTCTGATGGTCAAAGACACGGAGTATTTTCTCTATGATTGACCGCCAGGATAGTATGCTTTGTCATCAAGGATTGTTCCTACATAGTTGTGAAAGAGAATATCCGAGCGAGTCGGTTCGAAGCTATTTACGTCATCTGCTGAAAATGGGTTAAATCGAACCCCATCAATCTTGGGAGAGGATGTGGCCACCTCCGGACCAAGATTTCATGACAGATAATAAGGCCGCTGGGGTGTGACTCCCAAGCCATCCCGTTTCTGTCTTGGGCCGCGCAGTGTAAAGTTCCACTACCCGACTCTCTTACTTGTGGAATCAACCAAGCGTCCTTGTATCCGACGTCAAACTTCTGATAGATCCATTTTGCTGTTTAGCAAATCTTCAGATCTTCCGTTAAGTATATAAGGTGTCTCTCAACGTTTGTTGCACAAAAGCTCATCCTTTCCATCACAATGTTGGCCACAGCTTACCCCTCACAATCCTTCATGTCCAGCAATTTCAACAACAAACAACAAGGCATGCATACCCAGAACCCTGTCTCGTACTCTTCCTCGATGTCTCCTCAGCTCGATCATTCACTGCTCTACACAAACAATTGGTCAGGTATGTGTGCTTGGATCACCTCAGAGTGTTGGGTGTTTTTCAATACTACTTCACAGGCAACGGTGGCCAACAACGCTTTGTGGCAACGAGCCCTGCCTATAGCTTTTGCAACGACATGCCTAGGCATACTAATCAACACAAGATGTTCTCGAATTCAGAGGAAAACAGTAGCCGGACTCAGGATTATTGCATTCGTGCGGAAAGAAGTACCTACGAGTGGTCGCCATCTTCCATCAATCACTCTTCGCTGTACATTCCTACTCCCCTGGCGAGATCCTCTAGTGAGTTGTACAGGGACGCACAACAGTTCTGTCATTCGTGGTCTGAGTCGGACACAAACTCAGTCGACTCTATACGAAGTAACAGCACTCAATGGAGCAGTGATGGCTTACGCGTCAGCCCATTGTCATCGCCCCCTCCAATCATGGACAATCTCTTGCTCACTAGCTCCACAAATTCTCCTGTATACTCTGTCGCCGCTGGACCGCCATTGGTTCAGCCGACTCGAGTTTATGATATGTCATATATCTCGTCACCTTCTTTATCCCCAGCCATGGTGCCCCGAGACACATCTCCTCAGATCGCTCCATCTCATTCCAGGAGAGCAAGTGTGAATGGTTCCGCAGAAGGGAAAAAATGCTCCCATTGCAATGCAACTTCCACACCCCTGTGGCGCAGAGAACCCACTACTTTGAAGCCGCTTTGCAATGCTTGCGGTCTCTATCTACAACAAAGGCACCGACATCGCCCAAAGGAACTCATTGATGCCGATCAAGACGACGATGAGAGTGAAGAAGAGGACCAAAACTATAACGGTCCCGAGTGTAGTCATTGTCATACACACACAACTTCGGTTTGGCGTCGGAGTAAAAGTGGGGCTCAGGTATGCAATGCATGTGGCGTCTACGCGAGACTTCGTGGAAAAGATAGGCCAATGTCATTGAAACGAAAGAAGATCAAACCCCGCACCAAGCACGCCTCGATCTCTGCCTCTATGTCTCCGGCCGTTACACGATCATGAAATATGAACATTGACACCATGATTGTAATTTAAGTCATGCTCCTCTGGTCTTTGATTTTGAGATTATATCTCAGTATCCCATTATGTTGTAGTAAGAGAGTTTGCAATTTAACAACTATTCCTTGATT